>VFQO010001246.1_pt1 | contig 20585 bp, 16 predicted proteins | sample 3512331 | NCBI WGS metagenome assembly VFQO01 (sample SAMN10412371, study PRJNA504923) | tailings metagenome | isolation source: Replicate 3 from Balatoc abandoned mine | place: Philippines: Itogon, Benguet | collected 2017-08-28 | reverse complement strand
CCTAGCCTTCGCAGGCTAGGTTATTGATTAAGCACCGTTGGTGCTGGATTAAAGCAGCTAGGTAAAACTCCTTAATTAAACGACATTGATTCATAATTCATAATTTTCTAGGCATTATCAACTCATCTCTCATCACTCACTTCAAATACGTCGAAAACCAAGCGACATAGCGTTCAATTCGATCTTTCTGGTAAGAAGGTTTCGAGATGCCATGGAACTGACCGGGATACACAATGAGTTCGGTCGGAATACCCAGCGATTTCAAGGCTTGGTACATTTGCTCAGATCCAACCGCCGGGACATTGGAGTCTGACTCACCGACCATAAACTGAGTGGGTGTCTTGATCCGATCTGCTTTCAGGAAGGGGTACGATAAGGCTACATATTTATCGAAGTTTTTCCAAGGCGCACCCAGTTCATTTTCATATTGTTGAATGTACTGGTCAACGCCATACATGGAAGAAATCATTGCCACACCGGCTCCCGAGGCACCGGCTTTGAATCGGGTATCGGTAGCAATGCAATAATTGGTGAGGATACCCCCATAACTCCATCCTCCAATTCCCAATTTTTCAGGGTCGGCGATGCCCTGGGCTACGAGGTAATCTACGGCACCATGGATGTCTTGGACCTCCAAATTCCCCCAATCGGCCGAAATTGCCTTATTGAATGCCAATCCGCGCCCATTGGATCCACGGTAGTTGACGGCCACCACATGGAATCCCGCCGCGGCCAATTGTTGACGGATCATATCAAACGAGTATTCATCCTGTGCCGTTGGCCCTCCATGAATAAAGAAAATAGTCGGGGCTTTTTGTCCCGCCGCAATTTTGGGAGAACGATACAAAATATTGGATACCTTGGTACCATCCTTGGAGGTCGAGGTAAAACCGCTCACTTGAGCCAATTGAATACCCTCAACAAATGATTTTTGATGGAAAGTCACCCGCACCAACTGATTGTTCTTCCATTGATACACTTCGGCAGGGGTCGTGGGATCGGCCACCAAGGCCACCCAACTACCTGTTGTGGGAATCAATTCCAAACTGGAAATCGTACGCTCTCCTTGTACTACCGGTTTAATGGTACCACCCGCGGCCGGAACTTGAGCCACATACCGCGTTCGGTCGTCGGTTACGGTAAACAAAATCGATTGCCCATCTTGAGTCCAAATTGGATTGGCCACCGGGCGGTCTAGCTTTTGTGTCAAAACCTTGGGCTCTCCCCCATCTTTGGAAACAACACACAAGATCGTTTGATCATACATGAAATAATCATCCGAGGACGTTGACCGTAGGTAGGCAATTTTCTTGCTATCAGGCGACCAAACCGGCCGAGAATCCTGACCTGTCCAGGTTGTAATTTGCTTGGGCAATGCCTTGGCTTTAGCTTCCATGACAAATAAGTCGGTATTATTATTCCGATCCGGATCTGCCGTTCGATTGCTCACAAATGCAATGTATTGGCCATCTGGACTCCAGATTGGAGATGTCTCATTAAAATCCCCATAGGTTAACGTATCTAATTTTTGGGAAGCCAAATCCCACAAATACAAGTGGGTTTTTCGCTCACGGATGTACCCCTCGCCATCCCGTTTGAATTGAAAACGATTCACGACGATGGGCTTCGGTGTTTTGGACTTGGAAGTATCAGCGGCCTGGGTTAAGGCCAACACGATTTTCTTTCCGTCCGGCGACCACGCGTAATCCGAAATAGAACCTTTTTTTAATTTCGTTAATGGCTGTGCCTCCCCTCCTCGGCGATCAAGAGCATAAATTTGAGAAACAGCATCTTGCGCTTTTTTGGTGGTAAATGAAATGTATTTTCCATCTGGACTCCACTCGGGTTGCCCTTCACCATCTTCCGAAAACGTCAGAGCAAAAGTTTGATCATTGACTAACGAACTCAACCACAAGTCACTCGTTCGCGCATCCTTAGCAGAATCAGTCCTCGAAACGCTGTAGAGCGCCCATTGGCCATCGGGTGAAACTTTTGGGGAACCTACCGAAACCGTTCGGTAAACATCACTTGGTTTTAAAAGCCGATTCTGTGCCAACCCCGAAGTCCAAGCCCCGCAGGTAAGAAGTGCAAATAAAATAGGTTTATACATAAGGATCTAAATGAATAAATAAAAACTTGAATTAGAGAAAGTTCTGGGTGGAAGACAACAAAACAAGATCAGAAGGGTGAAAAAAAAGGTCAAATGCCCAATTGTTCCATTGACCAATTATCGACAAAAGCAATGCATTTATCCTGAAAATGATACCGATCATAAAAAAAAATTAGCCATTAGTACAATTGCATAAAATTTTTTTGGGTTAGATTTGTGGAAAGTTAACAAATTATTAACCTAATCAAGAATTGCATGAAAAAGAATGTATTCTTTACCATGCTTCTGGTCGGATTGGCTGCAATGACCACATTTGCGCAATCCAAGATCAGTGGCAAGGTGACCTCGGCTGAGGATGGCTCAGGTATCCCAGGGGTATCGGTTCAAGTGAAAGGTACTTCCAAAGGTACTCAGACAAACGTAGAGGGTAATTACTCCATTGAAGCTTCCAAAGGACAAGTATTGGTGTTCTCGTTTGTGGGGATGACCACACGTGAAGTTACAGTAGGCAATCAATCGACTGTAAACGTATCTCTTGGTGATGATGCCAAAACGTTATCTGAAGTTGTGGTTGTCGGTTACGGTACGCAAGAAAGACGTAACATTACCGGATCAGTGGTTTCGGTGAATGGAAAAGCCATTGAAAACCTCGTGACTCCTTCCTTTGAATCGCAATTGGCAGGTCGTGCACCAGGTGTTCAGATTACAACACCCAGTGGTATTTTGGGCGCACGTCCCATCATCCGGGTACGGGGTGTCAACTCCATTACTTCCAGTGCCAACCCATTGATCGTTATTGATGGTGTTCCTGTTGTAGATGCGGATCGTTCCTCTGTGAACTCTTCCAACCCATTGGCTAACATCAACCCAGCCGATATCGAGTCGTTCGAAGTATTGAAAGATGGTTCGGCAACGGCTATCTTCGGGTCACGTGCGGCCAACGGGGTTATTTTGATCACCACCAAGCGTGGATCATCCGGAAAAGCGAAGGTGAATTACAATACCTCCGTCGGTATGAACGAAGCGGTTGAAACCTTCAAATTATTGAACGGTGACCAATTCGTCGAGATCGCGAACGAAAAACGTCGGAACGCCAACCAAGCTCCTTTAGCTAACCCAGGCGTAAACACAGATTGGCAAGATTTTATCTTCCGTCAAGGTTTTACACAACAGCACAACTTGTCGATCTCCGGTGGATCCGACATGACCAAGTACTTCTTCTCATTAGGATTCACTGATCAACAATCAGCTATCAAACCAAACGATCTAGCACGTTATTCATTCCGTGCCAACTTAGATCATAAAGTGTCCAAGTCAGTTCGCCTAGGAACATCTATGTCGTACTCATTGACGGAAATCTTAGGGTTGAACAACGGTGCGAACTCTCTTTCAGGTGCCATCTACAACGCAACACGTGCACTTCCAAACGTTCCTTTGTATGACCCAGCGAACACTCGTTTCGACGGATTCAACGTAACGGCCGATGGGGCAACCACCGGATTTGGCGCGAACCTAGCTGGTCCAGACAACAACATTCCTAACATCGGATTTGTCATTCAAAACAACTTGTACCGCAGCCGGGCACACCGGATCTTAGGAAATGCGTATGCAGAAGTTGATTTATTGAAAGGCTTGACCGCACGTACCCAAATTGGGGTTGACTTAACATTGGCTGACGACTTCCAATCTCTAGACCCACGTCATGGCGATGGTCGTAGCTCCAACGGTAACGTATTCATGGCCTACAGCCCAGCTTTCCGTTGGAACTGGCAAAATACCTTGAACTACCAAACCATTATTGGTGAAGATCATACCGTCAACGTAACAGTAGGTGCGGAATATCAATACACCAACTTCTACAACTTTACAGGTTCAGGTACTGCGATTTCGGATAACTTCTATCGTCAGCGCAACTTGATTTCAGGTTCCTACAACAACCAATTCTCCGGTGGTGGATTCTCTGATCGTGGATTTGATTCGTACTTCGGACGTTTCAACTACGCCTACAAAGGCCGTTACTTGGCGTCGTTTACACTTCGGAATGATGGTATTTCAGACCTAGCCCCTGAAAACCGTCGAGGTACGTTCTTCGGAGGATCTGTGGGTTGGCGTGTATCGGATGAAGCCTTCTTTAATTCTGAGTTGATCTCCGACTTGAAACTTCGGGCCTCTTACGCCGAAGTAGGTAATACCGAAATTGGTACATTTGCCGCTATTGGTGGATCAAGCCCCGTACTTGGTGGAGCCGGAGCAGGTATCGGTTACGCTCGGGTGGCCAATGCAGGTTTACTTTGGGAAACGTCGAAGAAACTGAACCTAGGTTTTGATATGACGGTCGGAAAAATAAACCTTTCAGCTGATTATTTCACCAACAACATTGACGGCTTGATCTTGTCGGCCCCGACCATTCCTTCCTTGGGTGTACCTGGAAACAGCATCAACCAAAACGTAGGGTCCATGATCAACTCCGGGGTTGAATTCCGTGTGGCGACTACCGTCTTGAAAAGAGGTAAATTCAGCTGGAATACCGACTTCAACTTCACTTGGTTGCGTAACGAAGTAACGAAATTGGTAGCTCCTTTGACATCCACTTACAACCGTACAGAAGAAGGCGGGCCAATTGCTCAGCTCTATGGATTCCGTTGGGCAGGTGTAAACCCAGCCAATGGTAACCCAATGTACTTCCGTGGTGATCAAATCGTTCAGTACAACCTACGTCCAGGTGCGATCGGATTTAGAACCTACGATCCAGCCAACCCTGAGAACGTATCGGTAACAGCCCCTGGCCCAACACAAGAGTTCCTTGGTAACACACTTCCAAGATGGCAAGGTGGTTGGAGCAACAACTTCAACTTTGGTAATTTCGATGCTGAAATTTTCACCCGCTACTCCGGTGGAAACTACATCATGAATGAAACATTCCGTGGTCTACTTGGCCAAGGATTCTCCAACAACGATGCGCGTATTTTGGATCGTTGGACAACACCAGGACAAATTACGGACATTCCTAAATTGTACTCAGGACAAGATGCCAACATGTTCCAAACAGCCGCTTCCAACTCTCGTTTCATCGAGAAAGGAGATTTCATTCGGATTCAGAACATTGTTTTGGGATATACCGTACCACGTAGCTTCCTTGACAAAGCATTTGGTTCGTCGATCTCGAACATCCGGGCATTTGCTCAAGTACAAAATCCATTCACCTTTACCAAATACACAGGTCTAGATCCTGAATCCAATCAGTTCGGTGGCCAGTTGAACTTTGGTGTAGATTGGAACGTAGCACCTCTCATCCGTACCTACTCGTTAGGTGTGAATGTTGGATTCTAATTGTCAATCATCAAACTTGAAGTAGTATTATGAAGAAATATGCAAAAACCATAAAAATGTTGCTTTTGAGCGCTGCCTTCACCGGTGTTGTGAGCTCATGCGACGTAACTAACCTATCACCTGCCGACTTAATTCCGGATCAAGAGACTTTCGCCACGGCACCTCGTGTGGAGTCAGCGGTTTTGGGTGTCTATGAAGCCGCTCAGCGTGGTTTCTACTTAGGTTCCTCTGTGAATGGTCGGGGGTATCCGTTTGGAGCTGCCAACGTACAGCAAAATGAAATGCGTGGAGAGGATATGTTCAACGATCAGTTGTTCTATGAAATCACCTACATCGCAGGATACAACCCCCAAACCGCCAACAACAACGGGATGTGGATCTCCTTGTACCGGACCATCAACCGCGCCAACATCGTCTTGGAAAACCTCGATGGAGCCCAGCAAGCCGGTGTCTTGACACAAGCTCTACGGGATCAATACCGGGCCGAAATGCTTTTCATGCGGGCTCTATGTCATCATGAATTAGTCCTTCACTATGCTCGTCCGTTCTCGGATCCAAATGGCAGAACCTCCCCAGGTGTTCCGTATCGTACCGTAGCCATCAACGATGTACCCAAAGTACCGGTTGGTGAAGCGGTAGGTCGTGGTACCGTTGCGGAAGTTTATCAGAAAATCCTAGCTGATCTTGATGAAGCCGAAAGATTATTCACCGGGGCAAACACGGTGTTCCGTGCGCGCAAAGGTGCTGTCATTGCGTTGAAATCACGTGTTAAAATGCACACACAAGATTGGGCTGGAGTTATTGCCGAATACCAAAAAATTCGGACTAGCTACAACCTCACAGCCAACGTTGCCGCTCCTTTCCGTAACGGAGGAACCAGCACAGACAACATCTTCTCGTTTGCGAACACAGCGGAATCAAACCCTACCGTCAACGGAGCATTGGCTTCTATGTTCGGAAACCCAGCGCGTGGCGCACGGGGATTGGTTAAAATCAGTCCATTGATTTGGAGAGCTACGTTCTGGCATCCACAAGATGCTCGTCGCGAACTAGCCAGCTCCAATGCGACAGGTTTCTACACCGATAAATACACGGATGCGGTGACTTACACCGATCCTAACCCGTTGATTCGTTTTGCTGAGGTCGTACTGAATGCCGCTGAAGCGTATGCGCGTCCGGGTGCTCAACAAGATATCAACCAAGCGATTACCTTGTTGAACTCCGTTCGGGGCCGTGCAGTACCTGCCTCAGTTCCAGCCTATACAGCAGCGAGCTTTGCGACCAATGCAGCTTTATTGACGGCGATCTTCCAAGAGCGTCGGATTGAGTTCTTGGCAGAAGGTAAGCGTTGGCCAGATATTCACCGTCTATCCGGTGAAGGTTTGATGGCGGGCGTTCCTATCAAGGCAACGACTCGTTCGATCACCAACGTAAACTTCTATACTACAGACCGCGTAATCCCAACAGATCACGCCGTTCCGTATAGCAGTCATTTGTTCTTGTGGCCAATTCCTTTGGAGGAAATCATCAATAACAACACTGCTCCTATTGCACAGAATCCTGGATATTAATCCATTGATTGGATAAAAAAAAGGGATCTTCTGAACGAAGATCCCTTTTTTTTATGGGATAAAATCGATACCAAAAGGATCACAATAACTGTATTTTCAGGCGGGATCCAAAATGGAACGGATGGATTTTATCCGAACGAATTAGACCAATCGACTTCGAATATCGGAAGCAATTTGCCCTAACTCTTCCTGGGAAACCTTTATTTTGGTCGTAAAGTCCATGTCAGCAATGGAATTCAACGGAATCAGGTGCACATGGGCGTGAGGTACTTCGAGTCCAACCACGGCCATCCCGACTCGTTTACAAGGAACCGCTGCCTCGATGGCTGGTACCAGCGATTTAGCAAATGTTAATAACCCTGCATACGTTTCAGCAGGTAAATCAAAAATATAATCTACCTCCTGCTTGGGAATAACCAGGACATGCCCTTTGGCACAAGGAAAAACGTCAAGAAAGGCAAGAAATTCATCCGTTTCGGCAATTTGGTGACAAGGAATCTCACCTGACACAATCCGACTAAAGATACTAGGCATGTTCAATTAATCTAAATCACGGTACGCTAAAATTCCACCCAAAACATTATGGACTTTTTCAAAGCCTTCGGATATTAAATATCGTTTCGCGCGATCACTCCGGGCACCACTTCGGCAATGGATGTAAATATCCTCCCCTTTCCATGCCTCCAATTCTTCGATGCGGTCAGGCAAGTCGCCAAGAGGAATTAAAACTGCTCCCAAATTATCCTCCTCAAACTCATCTTCGTTTCGAACGTCCAAGAAGTGAAAGGGCTTCTCGGCTTCGATTAGTTCTTTTAATTGAGCTGCGGTGATATCAAAATTTACGTCCATTTTGTATAAGGTTTAACGGTCAATGACCCATTTTTGAGTAAAAGTATGTGTTTTCGTAACGATTGTCAAGAAATAGGTGCCAATAGGCCAGGTGGAGATGGAATACGCACCTTGCTCGGCATGTCCGGTTGCCCAAAGTCGACCCGTGGCATCTTGAATTCGGAATTCTCCCACTTGCGGTGTCCAGTGAATCCAATCCCGAGCCGGATTGGGAAATATACGTACCTCTGTTTCAACCGGGATCTGGGTAACAGTCCCGAAAGATGGAGGTACCTGCCCGAGTTTACCCATGATAGCCCGAAGCATCAAGGTGCCTGGGAGTGCTGTGGGTTGCCATGCTAAGCCCGTTGAAGACCAAATTCGATCGGCGGGAGGGATTGTATTTTTATCCAACCCGACTGGCACAACCTGATCTGATAAACGTTGCCAGCCGACAAAAAACTGGCTAGGCACTAGGATACTCTGTTTAAAAATGAAACGGATCCAAACGGAATCGGAAGTCAACCGAATGGGCTCCTGATACAGCAAAGTACCGGGCCCCTGTGGGGTCGCGTCCCATACCCGTACCAAGAGAGACCGCCCCACTAAAGAGGCAAAGGTGGGAGAAAAGGCGATTTGAACACCACCTAGGGTATCGCTCCCATCTATTTTAAACAATTGAGCTACTTGGCCAAGTCGGCGATCAATATCGGCACCCCCTTCAGCGGATCCGTCATCGTAATGCCACGTGTCTTGTATCGAAAGCGTTTGGGCATGCGAATCATTCACCGAGAAGTCGGGTTGAGTCAAAACATTGGATTCTGGCGTGTCCAACAACACCCGATAAGTATAACGTCCGGGTTGGGGAATGACCCACGTCGAAGGCCTAGGGAACCGAAGCTGAACGAGTCGATTTCCCGGAATATTCTGAAAATCGGGTGGCGTAAAACGTAGTTGAGTATTGGGACCTTCGAGTTCAAAAGTGGCTTGAGTAAAGCTGAGGAACTGTCGAAGGTTTCGAACCGAGATTTGAAGGGAATCTGCCCAAAAGCGATTAGGATTGCGTTGGAAACTTCGAAACGGGACACCCCGGAATTCTTTTAACAGTGACTTGGGCGTTTCTACAAAGGCAATATCAGGATAAAACTGTGCTCCCGAGGTTCCACGAGCGTGCATGAAGAGGTAATCAACATGCCAAGCGTCAAAAGGGCCTGATTGCCGTCCACTGGCTCGAAAACGAAACTGGAATCCATCGTATAGCCATGATCTTTGGGTAATGGGCAAGGATACAGGAACGAATGTACTCGGGATATCCCCTCCTTGAATGCGCCAAATTGACTGCCAGTTACCCGCATCATTCTTGACCTCAACCCAAAGGCTATCCTCAGGATCGGGTGCTTCCCCAAGGCCATTTGGTTGTACAAAAAATCGGAGAAATACGGAATCTTGGGGAGAAAATTGACTCAATGCAAAGCTTCGTGACGTAAGCGTATCAGTGGGGCCAACGGCATCTACCCGATCGGACCTATACGGCTGCCCTTGGGCTGTACGACCATCAAAAGTCACAACCCCCAATGACGGGGGGAGAATGGCTTTCCCCTCGGTTCGCTCCACCCCACCAACGATCCAGCGGGAGGGGTCTATTTTGGGTGAGGAAAAATCATCAAAAAAAGGCAGGGTCAAGTGTTGACCCCACAGCGGAATGCTCGTCGAAAGGAGAAACACCAAAAGCCATTTCCGCATACGATTCTGCTTTTAGTTTGGCGAAATCCAAACGTCCACTACATCACCCACACGTAGTTTGGCACCTGCCTCGGGACGTTGCCGTGAAATAATTCCCATACTTGGCACCTCACCAAGTTCATTGGGTTGAATATTGATTTTGAGCGAAGACCCAGTCAGCAACATATCAGCCTCATCCAATGGCATCCCTACCAGCGACGGAACATCTACTTTTTGATTGCCCAGCCCATCCCCCACGACCAGAGTAATAAGAGAGCCTTTCTTGACACGACTCCCGATCGATAATTCTTGGCCATTTAATTTGACTTTCAAAACCGTTTTTTCCTCGATGGCCGGGATATATTCGGGTGGACCTAGTTGAAGACCTACCGAGACCAGTAGATTCTTGGCACTTTCATAGGAACGCCCCTCTACATTGGGAAGTGAAACCTCCGGTGCATTGAAGGAGATCAAGGTAAGATATACTTTCCGACCTGACTTAACGTAGGCTTGTTGTTTCGGATAATGGGAATGAATCGTACCGGGTGTTTTTCCTGGAATAAAGGTGGAATCACTAACTTCGTAATCAAGATTCCTAGATTCTAAGGTAGAAACCGCCTCTTCTAATGTCATTCCTGTCAGATTAGGTACCGCAATGGATTCGCCATGGTTGGTAGACCAAGGGAGATACCAAAAGAAAAATCCAAAAAATAAGATCAATCCAGCGGCAATTAGGATCCCAAAATGGAGGATGACATCAGACTTTGAGTGCGTACTTAACTTCATGAAACGATTTAGTTCAACAGGTAAAACTACAAAACTTTACACAATTAGCGGGATAGTCCCATTATTTTCTGCATGTATTTCCCAAGAATATCAAATTCTAAATTGACTACTTCTCCGACGGAAAGTGTATGTAAATTGGTATGTTCCCAAGTGTATGGAATAATGGCAACAGAAAATTGATCTGTTTGGGAATCAACGACGGTCAAACTGATTCCATTGAGGCAAATGGAGCCTTTCTCTACCGTTATATTTCCTCTTGCAGGGTCATATTGTATGGTTAGAAGCCACGAACCTGCTTTGTCTTCAAGCCCAATCAATGTTCCCGTTTGGTCGACGTGTCCCTGGACGATATGGCCATCAAATCGGCCATGTGCGGGCATACATCGTTCTAAATTAACGAGTGTGCCGGGTTTCCATTGCCCCAAATTGGTTTTTTGCAAGGTTTCTTGGATGGCCGTGACAGCATACCGTACACCCCCACTCCATTCTTCACGGGCCACGACGGTCAGACATACGCCATTGTGGGCGACACTTTGATCAATTTTCAATTCATTCCCCATGTCGGCTTCGATCCAAAACGTTTGATTGGTACCTTCAGACGTTAGGGAATGAATTCGACCCATTTGCTCTATGATTCCTGTAAACATGTCGGTAAGTCAGATTAACGCGTCAAAGATACGGCGTTTGTGATAAATAATTTAGTACATTCGCAAGATCAACATGGAACCCAGAACGTATGTTTAAAAATCAAGTAAGTCGTTGGCTTATCGCGGCAGGAATCATCGGAATCCTAGTTTATTCGTTACTTCCTGCGCAAGATTATGCGTCTAAAGCCAAAGAAAAAAGAGCGCAATATTTGGAGAATTTGATGAAAGAGAAAGATTCACCCATTGCCAATGTGGCGGATTTTCCGGGGTTTTCCTATTTTGATCCCGATGAGTCATGGGTAATCTCGGCCGACTTTAAGGCCACCACATCGGATAAGATTTTTCAAATCATCATGACGGATAGTACAGTCTCGACCCTTCCCAAGTTAGGTGAGGCAACCTTTCGTAAAAACGGAGAAGTAATCAAAGTTCATATTTTTGATGAAAAAACTCATTACCTGCTACCATTTCGTGATGAGACCAATGGAGAAACAACCTATGGGGGGGGGCGGTACATCAACATTCCTAAAGAAAACCTATCAGGCAATACCTTGGTCATTGATTTTAATGAGGCCCATAATTTTTATTGTGCCTATAATGAGAAATACATTTGTCCTGTCCCGCCGGCCGAAAATAAATTGCCCATTGCAGTACCCGTCGGTGAAAAAACCTATTCCCAACCTTAATCCAACATGTTCATGAGACGTTTTCTAGTTTTTACATTTTGTTGGTTGGTAGCCACCCTGACCCACGCCCAAGTCAAAACCATTGAATCTTTCACCCAAAACATGAAAAAGACCGAAGGTTTTTTGCCTTTGTATTGGGATGAGTCAACGGGAAAACTTTGGGCAGAGATCACCCAATTGGATCGGGAATTTTTATATTATCCTAGTTTATCTCGTGGAATTGGGTCCAACGATTTGGGATTGGATCGTGGACGATTGGGAGATGAGCACGTCTTAAAATTTCAAAAACAAGGGCCTAAAATTCTGCTGGTGGAGCCCAACTACCGTTTTCGAGCTATATCATCCGATCCTTTAGAAAAACAAGCAGTAGCCGAGTCGTTTGCGACCTCCATTCATTTTGGATTTGAGGTGAGCGCCGCCACTGGCAATCGGTATTTGGTTGATTTTACCCCATTTATTGTCCGGGATGCCGTCGGGGCTATCGATGACATTGCGACTGCGGGCCAAGGAAGTTACCGGTTGGAAGCCAGTCGTTCCTCCGTTTTAATGTCCATGACCAAGGGGTTCCCTAAAAACACCGAAATTGAGGCGACGATCACGCTGGTGGGTTCCAAACCTAGCCGGTGGGTTCGAGAGGTGGTACCTACTCCAGAAGTAATTACCATGAATCAACATCATTCCTTTGTTGAATTACCTGATAATCAATACAAGCCCCGCGAATTTGATCCCCGGATGGGTTATTTTGGCATTGAGTTTTTCGATTACGCCAGTCCCATCCATGAACCTCTAACTAAACGGTATATCGCCCGACATCGGTTAAAAAAGAAAGACCCGAATGCCATTTTAAGCGAACCCGTAGAGCCCATCGTGTATTATTTGGATCCTGGAACTCCCGAGCCAATCCGATCTGCATTAATGGAAGGCGCACGCTGGTGGAATCAGGCCTTTACGTATGCTGGTTACAAAGATGCCTTTCAAGTCAAACTCCTTCCTCCTGATGCCGACCCCATGGATGTTCGGTACCATGTCATTCAATGGGTTCACCGAAGCACGCGGGGCTGGTCGTATGGAGCCAGTATTACCGATCCTCGAACTGGAGAAATCATCAAAGGAAAAGTAACGTTGGGATCGCTGCGTGTTCGTCAGGATTACTTGATTGCGCAAGGATTGGTCGGCGAGTATCCCTTGAAAGATAGTACTGAATTGTACACACTGGCTTTGGATCGACTCAAACAACTGGCTGCACATGAAATAGGGCATACTTTGGGATTACCCCATAATTATTTGGCTAGTGCCCAAGGCCGTGCCTCGGTGATGGATTACCCCCACCCGCTGGTTGACCAAGTCAATGGGAAGGTCACTATTAATCCCGCGTACACATTGGAAATTGGGGAATACGACAAGGTTTCCATTTTGTGGGGTTATCAAGACTTTCCCGATGGAGTGGATGAGAAAAAAGAACTCAATCAAATCATTCGGCGTGCCCAAGCGCGTGGTTTAGGATTTTTAACTGACCAAGACGGGAGACCGGAGGGATCGGTTCATCCTCAAACGCATTTGTGGGATAACGGGGCCGATGCGAGCGATGAACTAGACCGATTGATCCAAATACGCAAACTCGTTTTGTCCAAGTTCAACGCTTCTAAAATTCCGGCTGGAACGCCTATGGCCTTGTTGGAAGAAGTGTTTGTACCTATGTATATGTTCCATCGGTACCAGCTAGAGGCAGCCTCAAAAGTGGTTGGTGGCGCTCAGTATGATTTTTCGGTGCGCGGAGAGAATGAAAAAGTCTATCAACCTGTTAACGCCGACAAGCAGCGAAAGGCACTTCAGGTGATGTTAAAGACCTTGGAGCCAGACTTTTTACAAGTTCCAACCGAAGTCTTGTCGCTGATTCCCCCCCGGCCCTACCGGTACAATCCGAATCCAAGAGAAGTCTTTAAACGAGGAACCGGGTTAAGTTTCGACCCTCTGGCCCCGGCAGCGGCCTCTGCACAACTGACCCTTCGGTTTTTAATGAATCCAGAGCGAGCCTTACGCTTGGTTACCCAAAAAGTGTATGATCCTACTCTTCCCTCTTTAATGGAAGTATGGCAAAAAGTTCAAGATAAAGTATGGAAAGCCCCACGACTTTTTGTGGCCGACAGCTATGCCTTGCAAATCCAGCGACAAACCGCCATGTTGCACCTACATCAATTGATGCAAGTGATCAATCGTAAAGATGTGCATGCTGAAGTCCGGGCAACTGCCTACAAACTTTTGTTGGAGATTGATGGACTTGCCGCTGAGAATCGGACTCAGTCCAACCCCTTTGCGGCGTATATTTTATTGAAAATTCGGCAGTTTGAGGAAAATCCCGAAGCAGCTATTGCAGAGGCGGCGGGTGGTGTACCCGATGGTGCACCCATTGACCCTGGGTACGATTGGTTATCTGACACGTGCATTCATCCGTAATATGGCCATTGAAATTGAACGAAAATTTTTGGTGCATTCGGCCCTTTTCACGCCTCCAGAAGATGGAAAATACATCAAACAAGGCTATTTGAGTGTGGAACCCTCGCGAACGGTGCGGGTCCGTATTTCAGGAAGCGACGCTTGGTTGACAGTTAAAGGGAAAAGTGTGGGTGCCAGTCGATTGGAATTTGAGTATCCGATTCCATTGGAGGAAGCTCAAATTTTACTGGATAGTTTATGCGAGCAGATCATCGAGAAAATCAGGTACCGAATTCCACAAGGTTCTCTTTGTTGGGCAGTGGATGTTTTTTTAGGTCAAAATGCCCCCCTTCTTTTGGCTGAAATTGAATTACCCTCCGAGCACACCCAAGTCGACCTGCCGGCTTGGGTGGCTCAAGAAGTAACGGAGGATCCGAGGTACTTCAACAGCCGATTGGGGCAAAATCCCTATCAGTCTTGGTCGTAGGGCTCCGCAGAAAAGCCAATTTTTTCGAGGGCAGAAACAATCTCGAGTTTGTCAAGATTCTCCACTTCCACCGTGAGGATTTTATCGGGATGGGTTGTATCCACGTGCCAATCGTCTACCCCCTCCAACGTATTTAAGGTGGGGGTTACTTTTTGAATACAACTACCACAGTTGATGTTGGATTTAAATTTAAACTGGGTCATACTTTAGGATTTATAATTAAGACGCAAACTATTCAAGACAACGGAGACCGAACTTAAGGCCATAGCCGCACTGGCCATCATCGGGGTTAGTGACCAACCCGAAACCATTCCTGCCGCCAAAGGTAAGCTCAAAACATTGTATAAAAAGGCCCAAAGGAGATTCTCTCGGATAGTCGACCGAGTTTGTTTGGCAATTTTCTTGGCTAATAAAATATCGGATAATTCATGTCGCAGCAGGGTAACCGAGGCGACCTCCTTGGCCACATCGGCTCCGAATCCCATCGCTATGCTGACATCTGCCGAGGCCATGGCCTCCGAGTCATTGATGCCATCTCCGATCATGGCGACCACATGATGTCCATTGGATTTTAATTGGTCGATGTATTGCTTCTTATCTTCAGGTAGGCAACCATCAGAACCTAAGTGGAGCTGAAGTTGATTACGAATCTCGAAAGCCCCCAGGGAGGTATCTCCCGTTAATAAATGATGAATGTGGCCCTGATCGCGTAAAGTACGTAAAGTCAGTTCAGCTGAATCGGCCAAGGTGTCCCCAAAAACAAAATAGGCAATGAGTCCAACCGAAGGCGAGGCTACCCACACAGGTGTACCCGGTAATTCATTCCATTCGGATGGAAGAGAAATCTCATATTCGTGCAGTAAGGCCTTGTTACCGATCAGTAGATCTTTCCCCTCAAAATGACCAATAATCCCTTTTCCCACCACTTGCTGAATAGAGGTAGGTTCATGCGTAGGATAATCCTGACCAAACAACGAAATGAAGCTCTTTGCCAAGGGATGTGTGGAGGTGCGCTGAACACCTAAAATCGAGGGAATCCAATCTTCGGCCAACACAAACCATTGGACTTTACGCAAGGCCGGTTTTCCGGTAGTAAGGGTACCGGTTTTATCCCAAATAAAATCAGTGACTTCACTTAACATCTCCAGCGCCAAGGCATCCTTGATGAGAATATGGGCTTTGGCAGCTTTCCCCATTCCAACCATCAAAGCGGTGGGCGTGGCTAATCCCAATGCACAAGGACAGGCAATGACCAAAACAGATAATGCATGAGACAAGGCTTGAGATGGAAGGCCTTGGTAGCTCCAATATATTCCGGTAAGGACAGCGAGAACCAAGACGGTTGGGACAAATACGGCAGAGATCCGATCCACCAACGCTTGAATGGGTGCCTTACTACCTTGAGCATCACGAACACGGTCGATCAAACGAGCCAGAACGGACTCTTGGGAGGAGGCCGTCACGGTAACGCGTAAAGAACCGGAATGTAAGCGGGAACCTGTCATGACAAATTCGGACCTAAATTTTTCCACAGGAAGAGACTCCCCTGTTAACCAGGATTCATCGACCCAGCCATGTCCTTTTTTGATGGTTCCATCGACGGGGATCCGTTCCCCGGCCCACACATCGACCCAATCTCCCAATCGCACTTCGTTCAATGGAATTTGGGTTGTCGTTCCATTTCGAATCACTCGAACTTGATTGGACATCAAACGCATCAATCCTTTAACGGCCTGTGAAGTTGATTCTTTCGCTCGATTCTCCAAGTACTTTCCTATAACTAGAAACGTGATGATCATACCTGCGGACTCGAAATAGAGGGCATGCACTTGCCCGATCCCCCAAGTATAAAGACTATACAAAAATGCTACACTGGCGCTTAATGCAACTAGTGTGTCCATATTGGTGCGACCCAATCGGGCGTTGGACCAAGCATTCCAAAAAAAATCGCGACCTGCACCAATCAAAATAAGACCTGAACTTACGGCAGTGATCCAAGGTGACCAAGGGTGATGCATCCAAATCATCCCAAATCCCATCAAGGGTATGCTCCAACCAATCGCCCAAAAAAGTCTAAATTGATGTTTTTTTGATTTCTCTTCCCACCTCGCTTCTGAAGATTTCTCCTCTAGTTCCAGCTGATACCCAGCCTTTCGTATTAACTCTTGCACATCATCCAATGAGGCGTTGACTAGGGTAAACTGAACTGTTTCCGAAGCAAAATTCACCTGGACATCGGATACGGTGGGTTCCTTGGCAAGTGTTTTTTCCAACACTTGAGCACAAGCCGCACAACTCATTCCGGAGACGGGTAATCTAAATTTTTGTATAAGAGCCATTGGAGATGTTCTGAAAGCAAAAGTAGAGAGACGAAAGTGCTGAACCGTTATTTATTTGGTCAAAATCCTTACATAATTTGTCGATATAAAAGAAGTACAGTATTAAATTTATACTTATCTATCTGTATTTCAACCTTTTAAATAATTTTCAACTTAATGATTCAATTAAGGAAGCTGTTTAATATACAGTATACTATTGATTTCATCTATAAAAAGCCCCCACTTGGGCCCTATGAAAATTAAAAAATGAAGAGAATCTACCCTTCTAATTTAGAAATTTCGAAATTATATTTTTAATTATTTGAATTTACACCTTCCAAATTACAGGCATCGAAATATTTTTTTACTTTTTAAGTCAATTACAAAATTTTATTTGCCTTCATTTGTAGGCATCCAATTAGAAAAAAAAATTAGGCATGAACCTAGGGATGGCAAAAACAGATGGTGGGTTGATTTTTTAAAAACAGGAGAAATGCCGTATTCAAAATGAAAGAAAGAGGCAAAAAAATTAAAAAAATAACGAAATCACACAAAAAAACACCCATTTTTGCACTTTTCCAATATTTCATGCGAACAAACTAATTTAATAATTTTGATGTCATAGATACATCGAACACAAATAAATTTATACGCGATATGAAAAATGCACAATATCTGACTAAGAATTTATATTCCACTGCTAATGCATCCGAAATCATTGATTTTTTGGTAGATCACCAGGCAATGCCTAAAAATTTACAGCAGAACCATGTAGTTTCTATGTTCGACGGAGACGACTTCGTCTTGGTTTTGTTCATTCAATCGGAAAAACAGGAGAAATTTATGTTATTCCGTTTTGAGAACTTTGCAGTTTGCAAAGCAGAGATGATGAAACTTTCTAACATTTTCAATGGATTGATTGCGTCAGAAGAGGATACACATTCGTATAAAAAAGCCAAACGGATTTTAGATGAAACCATATACATGTTGCCAACATATCGCGCCATTTATGGTTATAAGGTAGATGAGAACCTTCTGTTTGATGCAGACGAAAAACAAGTTGCCCTTTAATTAAATCGAAATCCTCCATGTTACATACCATTGTTTTATCCATCACTTTGTCCTTGGGTCAGACGGATCCAGGTGTACATGCTAGCAATTATAAACACCCACAAAAAGCCAAGAAGGCTTCAATGGGGTACTTTGAAAGCCGAAAAGAGGCGCGCTTGCAACAACGAAACTATAAGCAAGTTCAACAAGTAGGTGTGGCCGTAACCACCGATGCGGTTCAGCCACCTCAATTATTGGCCAAAAAAGCGCATTATAAAAAAGCGTTCTAATAAAAAAAGGCTGCCGTGGCAGCCTTTTTTTATGGGGTTTGATTCAGGGTTGAACGAAGTGATTTGGCCCAATTAATCAATGCCAATCTTTCCTCCTCCGTCAACTTAGCCTCGGGATGCATCCAGGTGTAGGAATCCATGGGCATCCAATGCGTTTCCTGTGATTCCATCACCTCCTCTAATTTGTGATCAGCTTTTTTAAGGGGATAATTCCCAAACTCTGAAAAATTCAAATGTTCTTTTCCTTCTTCTACATGGTGATTTAACCACCAACCCACAGGCTGTACATAACTATACCAAGGATAAACTGTGTGATTGGAATGGCAGTCGTAGCATGCCTTTTTTAACGTAATTTGAATAGGTTCGGGCACGTTATAACGAACCATTATGTCGTCCGGACTTTCATCAAGCGACTCATTTCGAGTCGGCTGAAACAATTGAGCACCTAAAATCAAGACAGCAGCTACCAAAAGAAGTTTTTTCGTCATAGGGGTTAAGGATAAGGTATGCAAACAAAGATAGAACCCGCCCAACGACTTGACAAATTTTTTAAACACTTTTAAACAAGAAGCCCCGCTCGATGGAGCGGGGCTTCGTTGCATATTATGGAAGTTGTTCTCGAATAATGAAGAAGTTTTGCTTCAACAAGTTCCCTGGATGATTTTTGATTACGTTGAGGTAAATGAACTCAACATCGTTACCAGTACCTTGCGAAACTGCCTCACCATTCAAGTTAACATCCCCAACGGTATACCCTCTTACCTTGTAGAAAGGTGAAGAGAAAATATTACCTGGATGACTAATAACCAACTGGAAGACATTGTTTACATCATTCGATGTACCTTGATAGATGATCGCATTCTCACCATCCACCAGTGAATTACCTGCCCACATCGCTCGTCCCTGCTCCACATCAACTTGCGGTACACTTACCACATTGTTGGTTAGACGGAATGTAGGCGTTGTCGTCCGACGGAAATCCACCACTTGAGGCGAAAGACCCATCAGGATCGATGACTCTGACATCACTCCTAGGTGATTCCGATGGCGTACCGCCACGAAATAACGCTCCGTTATGATGGACGTTCCGAAAACCACAGGTGAAACACCATCCAAGTCGACGATATCTCCATCCCGTTGCAATAGAGCCGCCCGGCTGTCGACAATGACAGTTGGGTTTTGACTACTGCGAAGCTCCACGAATACCCAATCCACGATGGCATTATTTCCACTGACCGCAAACACCGAAGGATTCACAGTTCCTGTTGCCGTGAAAGGTGACAAATATGCGTACGGGCTGGTATTAGGTAACAAGCTTTTCGTACGCAATTCATCCCGCATCAATGTATCCGGCAAGTTTACGCCAAACAACGCTCCTTGCAGGTAAACTTTGGGCAACAATTGTACTTTCGGAGTCGGTAAAACAGTAAAGGTAACATCCGCCGTCGAACAGTTGGTTGGATTCAACACTTCACAGATACGATACTCAAATGTATAATTTCCTGGAGTAACGGTCGTCCCTACAGAAACCTGTCCAGTCAAGGTATTGAAGGTAACTCCTGCTGGTAAAGTACCCACAACACTCGTGATGACCGTGCCCGGAAGGATCGGTGCGTTATAGAGTAAGTCGTTGGACTTCACATCTGCCACCGCTTGGCCACCAATTCGATGATACAAAACAGCCGTACTGTTATCATCCACTGCCAAAATCGGCCCCGCTCCCACATTTACCGTTACCTTGGCTATATCACAATTGGATGGATTGAGATTCTCACAAATTCTATAATCAAATGTGTAAGTTCCCGATGCCGTCCCTGGATTTACTGACACCGATCCAGTTAATGGATTAAATACCAGTCCGGTTGGAACCGGCGTAACCAAGGTTGTTGTAACCTCCAATGGAATCAAGGTCGCTAAATTTAAGCTATCGTTCGACCAAATCGTCGGAATCGCTAAACCACCTACCGAACCATCAATAACCGTCAAATTCGTGTCATCTGTTGCTCGAATAACCGGAGGAACTACGGTTATGGTTACTGTCGCCTGATCACAGTTGGTTGGATTCAATACCTCACAAATTTGATAAGTCAAGGTATAAGGTCCTGCTGGTGTGCCAGGGAGAACATTCACCGAGCCGTTCGGATTCAAGACCAATGGAGAGCCTATCGGATTATCCACCCGCGTTAAGTTCACCTTCGTTGGATCAAGTGGCGCCCCATTTTGTGTGTCGTTGGTCAATACATTCACTACATTCGTAGCTCCTGTTTTTCCGTTGATCGGTCCAGCCGTATCATTCACTGCATCCAATACTGCTACCGCAACGTTGA
>VFQO010001245.1_pt1 | contig 20587 bp, 12 predicted proteins | sample 3512331 | NCBI WGS metagenome assembly VFQO01 (sample SAMN10412371, study PRJNA504923) | tailings metagenome | isolation source: Replicate 3 from Balatoc abandoned mine | place: Philippines: Itogon, Benguet | collected 2017-08-28 | reverse complement strand
TTCCTTCAGGCCAGACTCTAATCGCTCGTGGAGGAAAATCAGGGGGTCACGTCACAAGGACGGTATCGCGACCGAGGCAGGTCCGACCGACAAGCCCGAGCTCAGCAAGGAGCGGGTAAAGCCTTTCGAAATCGGGATTTAGGCACCCGCAGCCTGGACGCGCACAGTCCTAGGAGGCACAATGGTTGCGCACGAGCGACGGGGAGCACTGGCGGTGAAGGGCGTTTTCGAGATCAGCGGCAATTCGCGCTACGATGACCTCATCACCGAACGTTACCATTTCCCCTCGAACTATCTTGCGGCTGCAAAAGAGATCGAAGGCGACTGGATCCTCTACCGCGAAACCCGCGTTGCGGGCGGCCGAATGGCCTATGTCGCGACCGCTTTCGTCGAGCAGATCGATCCTGACGAAGCCGACCCGACACACTATTACGCCCGAATACGGGACTATTTGCCGTTCGATGACATAGTCCCTTATCGCGCCAAGGACGGACGCTTCGCCGAACGGTTTCTGCGCCACATGGCGAGCCCGGGGGACGCTGGACGGACGCTGCGCGGCAAGTCGGTCAGAACCATCGATAACGACGATTTCGTTGCGATCGTCAACCAAGGCCTTGCCGAGACCCTCGACCCCGATAACCGGATCCGGCTGGAACTCGATGAACGCCACATCGATGACGTGACGGCCGATTTGCTAGAACATGCGCCCGGTGAGCGCCGTATCGAACAAATCCTAGTCAACAAGAAGATCCGCGCTGCGAGCTTTCGCAACCGTGTGCTCGATGCCTACGACAGCACCTGTGCAGTGACAGGTCTTCGGATCATCAATGGTGGCGGCAAGGCCGAAGCCCAGGCAGCACATATCTGGTCGGTGGCCGATGGCGGGCCCGATGTCGTTCCTAATGGCGTGGCGCTGTCAGCGACCGCTCATTGGCTGTTCGATCGCCATCTGATCAGCTTCGATGAGAACCTCTGCCTTCTGGTGTCGCACAACAAGGTGCCCTCCGAGCTGCTGCAGCTCTTCCCGCCGTCAGGCCAGAAGATCAGATTGCCCACTGATCACCGCGACCATCCGCATCCCGACTTTGTCGCGCGGCACCGCGCCCGCTTTGCTGGGCTCTGAGCCGGTCGCTGCTAGAGCGCTCGGCCGAACCAGATGACCCGCCCGACAATCTGGATGTCCGAACGGTCGACATCGTCCCAGCTCGGATAGGCGGGGTTATCGCTGCTGATCGTGATTTTGCGCCCGCCCGGCTTCAGGGTCACGCGTTTGACCACGAGGGCATCGTCAGCGCGCAGCACATAGATGCCGTCGCGCAACCGTGAGCTTTGGTCAGAGGCATCGACCAGCACTTCGTCACCGCTGCTGAGGGTCGGCTCCATGGAATCGCCAGCAACATTGATGATCGAGAGACTGGATCCCTTCGCCCGTGTCAGCCGTGCCAGCCAGCGCTCATCAAAGCCAAACCGCGTGTGCGCGCTCTCGCTCTCGGCGACCGCGCCGAAGCCTGCAGATGCATCGACATTCAGCATCGGAACTTCGACGAGCCCATCACGCAATGCTGGCGGCGGGCCGCCCAGGATCTGCTCATCGACCCCGAAGAACCGGGCGAGCAGGCGACGATCGGCATCGTCGAGTTTGCGCGGCGATCCGCGCTTGATGAATTGCTGGATGTAGGCGGCATTGCGTCCCAGCAGCCGCGAGATCTCCGAGTATCCGAGCCGTCGCTGCTGGATCAGCCGATCCAGCTCCTCTCTGACATTGTCCATGACCTGTTCCTTCAATCGGCCCCGGAGCGAAGGAAATCTCCTAGACTCGATGGAAACGTCCTAATAAGAACAAATAAGGAACACAAGGATCAAGTGAGTCGAGGCCCATCATGAAACTGCTGGATCGCATCGAGCGCCACCTCAAGGAAACCCACATGTCGCCAACGCGCTTTGGCCGGCGTGCGGTGGGTGACCCGCGGTTTGTTCTCGACCTGAGAGCAGGGCGTAGACCGCGAAGGCGCACTGTTGAGCGGGTTGAGGAGTACTTGGATCGCAAATTTTGAAGATCTTGTTTCTAGTTCAAGATAGCAATTTGATCTTCTTTCGTGAGGCGCCGCTCGAGGGCCCTGACGATACTTGAACTCCCTGTACCCTGCACATATTCGAGCCGATCTCGGACTTTATCAAATGCACGATAGACTGCGTGCTTTGTCGCACCCCATACAAACAAGATAACGTCTGCAGTCGCGGCAGATGCTGTTCCGTCCCCCGCCGCATGATCTGTGACGACTATGACATGTGCTCCAGAGCGAGCCTCGATTTGAGTTGCGGCTTCGCGTGCTGCGCGTTCATGAAGTGACACGATGGCGATTTTTTTGAGATCACTCCTACTGAGAGGGTCGCTTTCGGCAGTTTGTACCGTCGGCAATCCACCGAGAGCCTCTGTAATCGTGCCTTCATCGAGACCTAACCTTCGGCCTAGTCGCAACCAATTATACAGATCCGAGTGAGACATCGAAACGCGATCAAGTCTGATTAGGCTCGTCCCGCCATACCAAAGTGTCAGGTACTCTCGGGAAATACTCTGATCGGTAAGTAACTCTAGAGCTTCGCCGAGCCATGCAAGACGAGAGCGGACAGGTCGCGCCTCCCACCATCGCGCAATCGCAATTCCCACTGCTGCCTCTAGAGTTCCATCGAGGCGCAGAAGTGCGTCTGAGATCGTCAATAGCAATTGGCCGTCGACAGGGTCGGTCGACTGGGATCGATTACTAGACCAAACCTCGAGAACCGATTGGTAAAGTTCCAAACGATCTCGTCGCGGAAAAAGAGTTTCGCAAACATATCCATCGATAACTACCGTAAGGATTTGATCGACTTGCAACGATTTCGCAGCATCATTCAAGATTGCCTCATCAGTGAAGATCTCGAACAGGAAGTTGCCTGCCTCCGGGTCACACGAATCCGGATCAAGTGTGGCGCGTGAAAGAAAAGCATTTAGGCGCTCGCCCTCGCCGGCGATTAGTGCTGCTGGCACCTCGGACCAGTCAGCAATAGTGGGTGAAATGATCGCGACCTCGATCGGTCCTTCGCCCGCCTGAGGTTCAACATCGTCGCTTGTATCAGCGTCTGGTTCAACGCTCTCTAGAGTGCCTTGGCAGCCTGATTGATCTCCACTTTCGGCTGAATCGACTGTTTGGTTCGCTTCCGTACCTTTAGGCATCGCTGCAAACATTTCGGCGAGCTTGGGCGCGACGGTATTGGCAGGAAATTGCGCGGCTATTCGTTCGAGTTGATGCAGGTCTTCATCGACCCCAGCTTGATAGGCGGCCATGCTGACGAGCACAGGATCGGCACCTAATGCCGGTGGATTGGCCAGGCCAGCCAGTCGGTCACTGATCCCGCGGTAGGCATCACGTGCACTAGCGAAGTCGCCGACCGTTTCTGAAGCTTCCAAATAGACGGCATGATGTGCGTGTAGCACGCTTTCCACCACGCGCCGTGGCACCTGCATTGATAGCAGAGTATCGAGCATCGGCTCTGTAACGATCGCTTCATCATCGCCGAATGCGGCAGCGAGTCTAATACGCATACCGAGCGCATTCGGGGCGGTGTCAAGCTGACGCTGGTCGATCTCATCTATTGCTTGCAGCGCGAGGTCTCGATCTCCGGTTGCTAGGCCCAGGGCGAACTGACGCCTCAGCGATTCAAGTGTTTGGCGCAACTGAGTTTCCCGCACAGGCGCGCTCTTGATGACAGATCGCATCATCGCGAGCCTGGCAATCACGGTTTCAAGATCGCTCCGCCGACTGAACCACCGAAAATATCCATTAGGTGATTGCTCAAGGATGAGAGAGCCCATCTGGCCAGCGCCACTCGCCTCCACGATCACCGCCGGCGTGGTTTCCCACCCATAGCTTGGCAAGATCCAACAGCGCAGGTCCTCAATTGCACGGCGAAGAGCATCGGCAGTGGGCGCGACCGTGACCCACAGGACATCGCTATTGCGGACATAAGGAAGTGATGCCGTTTCTCCTGCCAGCGCCGCTTCAATTTCACCGCTCAATTGGTGATTTTTGGGAAGCGTTTTCTTGCCGGTGAGTTCGAAGGCAAGGCCAGTTGGCATTCGACTGCCGAATTCATTAAGCAGGGAGAGAAGATCGCGCTGGCTCATCCGAGCGTCTTCCAATGGCGATCAAACTCAAGATAGGCAGCAGCGATTTTGCTAGGGAGACCTGCTCCAGCGCTACTGTGGTATACTACTTTTTCGCCGCGGACGCGCACACCATGATGTGTGATGTTCATCGAACCCTCGATGTAAAAGTTCGGCGCCAGGATGCCTTTCTCGTGAAACTTGCTTTCTCCGACCCGGCAGACAATCCGCGGCGCTTCTTGCAGTGTCGGCAGGCTCATAAAGGCATTGGAGCGGTCGTTGTCGGTGGTCAGCAATCGCACGTCCATTTTGTTCGAGAGATTAGCAAGGAAGTGCGAAAAACGTATCCAGGGCTCATCAGCAAGCCGAGGAAAGAGAGTTGCATAGTCGCGGAAGCGATTATCGAAGAGATCGAAGTCAGTGATCCAGGGGCTTGCAAAATAGGCAGCTCGATCAGAGGGATTGAGGAACAAGAGCGAGGCGAAAGCAGAGCGTAGCAGATCAGGAAGCGGCCAGCCGCCGCCATGGGTCCATATGTCGCGGCTTTGGAGTTGGGCTTGCATTATTGCACTCCCATGCTGCGCAGTTCGATCTCGACCCGCCAAGTGCCGTGAATTTGGTGCACACCGGAGAGAATCGGCCAGACCATCAGATAATCACGTTCAAACGGTTCCGTAAGCAATCCCTGAAGAGTGCGCGCAATCTCATCGCGATCAATGGATCGCCCGACAACTACAACACGATCGGATTGCGCGAGCAAGAGACGGAGTTGCTCGAGCCAGCCAGGCGATACTTCAACTTCAGGCGGCGCTGTAAATTGTTGCTCAAGCCACTGCCGACTGAGGCTTCGCGAAGGTTGGATATCCAAAGTGAAGCGGTTACTGTTGCGGAGACATTGCGGGCAGGTGTCGTGACAGCCTTCAATCAAAAAATCCTGTACACGTGCGAATAATTGGGCCTCAGAAGGTACTTGTCCCGTAAGGCGCGTGATCATCGCTGAGAACCGTCGACGAACGATGGGTGAATCGACTAGAAGATAAGCGAATACTCTTGAGTCGATGGGTGCGCCGAGTCGTACCTCTCGCTCGGTCCACAAACGATTGAGACCGTCGAACCATGCATCGGTAGTAATCTCGGTACCTGGTCGAAGTATCCTGCCGACAACACTAACAACGTCCTGACGCGAGGCGCCATAGCCGAGTGTTACCAGCGTATCGGTCAAGGCAGACTGGGCCAAAACAGTCTGCTGATAGCCACGGGCTAGACGTACATTCGAGAATGCCGGTGCAAGTGCACCACCTGATCGAGCATCGCCCAAAACCTTGAGTAAGTTCTCAGCCGAATGTGCTCGACTACAGAATCGAAGCGCATGATGAAATGCACGCTCGAAGGCACCGGCGTCGTCGAGTGAAGCCTGAACGAAAGCTTCGATTTGACCGATTCCTCCCGGGGCTGTTTCAGAGATTATGATCTCCGCTCGGCCGTTTTCGTCGAGAACATCAGCAATCAGATCACTGTCGCCGACGTCTCCGGCAATTGTGAGCACCCCGGTGAGACAGGCTTCGGCGAGGGAACGGAGATGACGCTTGCGCAACCACTCGTCGAAATCCGTATCAAGGTGCCGCCAAAGAGCGGACTCAGCATTTCTAATTTCGGCCGCGCTTGCCTCGTCCCCCCAAAGACTTTCCAATCTTTGCCGGGCGCGCCCGCCCGCATCATGATCATCCGGATTCTCGCTTGTGAACGCGTTTACGCTATGCATCCTTGTTAGCACGCGCCCAAGCATCTCAACGCGTCTGCTTCCCAACAAAGACTGCGCCGCCTCCAGACCGCACTCCGTCTCAAACGCCATCGCGGTAAGCATTGCCAGACTGGTCTGCCACACCCACTCCAGAGTGAAGCTATTTGCGTGTTCACGGAGCACTGGCGAGGTAACGAGCAGGTGTTTGAAATATTCCTGCCTAAGTCTTCCTAACGTTGCAGCATCGAGTTCTGGTGTAGAGGCAAGATGCTCCGGCCGAATTCTGAATGCCAGGGCGTCGACAGTCTGCTCAAAGCCGATAGGCTCGCGTTGTATTGCCGAGCCCTCGTCAGTTGACCCAAGCAGGATGGTGCCGCGGCGTTCGACGCCGCCCTTTAGCAGGATGTCAAATTGTCCTTCGCTGGTTCTTCGCCGGATCTGAACGGCGTTGAGGTCGCCATGTAGATAGGCGCGGCTATCCGCAAACACCGACTCCCACTGCGCTCCGGCGAACAGGGGAAGCCGGCGGCCTTCACCGACAGGTGTCGCGCCGGTCTCCCATAGCCAGCGCGCGTTACTGCTGTCTTTGACCTCTGCTGGCCGCTCAACTAGACTCATCCGGATCGGTTGCAGGGCGGCGGTGGTAGGGGTGTCGCCGATAGCTATAGTTTCAGGGAAGAGTTGGCGAGGCGACAGCACAACAGGGCTTGCAGAGCTCAACAGTTGGTCTGAACCGGCTAGCCAATAGCCCATCTCACGTCGTCCGACGGAGAAGCGCTTGGAAACGCGTCCCGGACACGATTCCATCAATTGCGAGGAAATGCCGCGCGTTTCGTGGTCCTTGTCGGTGCCGGGGAAGTCGACGACAACATCCGAAGCTGCAAGTTCGGCAAAGGATGCTGAAGGTATGAATCCTGGAAGCGGTTGGCGCGCGCCGCTTTCCTCGCGTGCATCGCCGTACCGCGGGTCAGCGAACTGCCAGCCCGTTTCCAATTTACGAAGCAACGCCGGGACCGCGTGCCGCAATACCGGGCGTGGTGCCTCCCAAAGCATGGCATCAACAATTCGATCAATGTCAGCGTCACTGGCAGCGCGGAAGCGTTGCGTATGGCGAACGACCCACCCCAGCTCACGCCGGAAGGCAGCATATTCGTCGCCAAGTTCGAGCAACCGGCGAAGAAGTCCCGCCGCCCTGCGCTGCGCCGCAGCCATGTAAGACTCAGGGCGTCTTAGAAAACGAATTGGATCCGGCGCGCCCACTCGTCGACCTATCCAATCGAGCAAGAAACTGGTCGCCTGAACATGCTGGACATAGGGATTGAGAAGCGGGACTTTAATTGGCTCGATTTCGGGCTGAAACAAGCGATCGCTGTTCTGAAATAGCCAACGGTCCCTACCCCAATCAGACAGGACCACCAAGGTAGTCGGACGCGATCCCCTGGTGCGCCCGGCGCGCCCCTTGCGCTGAAGGAAAGAAGCCATACTGCGCGGTGCTTTATGGTGAATGACTGCGCCGACGTCGGGGTCGTCGTAGCCGACTTCGAGACTCGCAGTCGCAACAATGATGTCTGAAGTTGTGTCTGCGCCAGGATCTTGCGATGAGCACCGGCTCACCCGCAATGATTGCTGAAGGTCGTAACCAAGGCTGTCAGGGAACGCCCAGATCTGTCCATCAGCCAGCATGGCGCGCTCGGTGGCAGCAGTCACGCTTTGACCAGACTTTGCCGGCGGTTCACGATATTGTGCGAGGCGCTGCCATTCCGCATTCGTGAGATCGGGAAGCCAACGATTGAGGCTATCCAGTTGGTCGGTGAAACCGAACACCTTGCGGAGGTAGATTGCGCTTGCGGCGATACTGTCGCGCGCCGGATAAGCAACGTGAGGTGGCGTCAGGAGACGTGACTGCAGCATCGCAGTTTGTATCGATGTGGCGAGCAGCGATGCGCCAGATGCGGCATCCCCTTTCACCAAGACCGAATAATCTCGGCCTTCAGGTTCGAGTTCGTCATCGGTCGGTTTGCACTCCACGACGCGTTCGGGGTTTATGCAACCGATTGTCGCGAGGTGCTTCGGAGCGTCTCGGAGGGTGGCGGAAAGGCCGACAACATGAATCCCAGAAAGCCGCGCGGCCTGCCGCCATCGCGCGATAATCCACGGTGCCTGAGCACCGCTAAGTCCGCTATAGTTATGAACTTCATCGAACAAGAAGAGCCTCGGCTTCTCCTCGCTACTTACGCCGAATGTCCTTGCCCAAAGCGGGTTGCCAAGTTCACGGTGCAACATTTCCAGTGAGAGGAAAAGGATATCCGGCGGGTTCGCCTGCAATCCTTCTCTGGTAAGCTGAATAACCCCGTCTGGGATTTCAGGCGATGCGTCGAGTGCGTCCGCCCGGTAAAGTGTGGTTCTACCCGCTCGGCGATCGGCATCCAGCCATACGAGTTCCCCACGGCTTGCATCAAAAGGAGCCCGGAGGAACGGGACGATCCATCCACGGTCGCGGACCCGCTTCCAATTCCGAAGAAATGGGCTGGTGGTTGATTTGTCGAATTGTGACGCAGGCGGCACATCGCCAAGCAGAGCCCCAAAAGTGATCGGCCTCCTGCCCTGCCCTACGAGCAGGTCGGTAAGCTTGCCGGCCTCGGCAATCGCTTCACGGAGTTGGTCAGCCAGCAAAACGTTGCGAGGGTAAACCGCGATGGCTTTAGTGAACGGCTCATCTGCGGGATCGAGTTCTGCGGCGATTGCGGTGAAGGCAGGTATATAGAAGGCTTTGGTCTTGCCCGCGCCTGTGCCCGCACACACCACAGTGCCGCTCTGCTCCTTGGCTCCATAAGCAGCAAAAATGCGCTCGAATGAGCGCACCTGGAAACCTGCAAATGTGAAGACGCCCCCCCCGGGGCGCGATGAGAGAGCGTTAAAGACTGCCTGTTGTAGCGTCGGCGCGCTGGCGTGTGGGGCCATCAAATGCCAAGCTTCGGATGCCGCGATGTCCACTGCGGGATAACGCCGCGGTGCCATATGAAGCTTGAGGTCGGAAACGAGCCGGGGACCGTTCGCCCAATCCTGATGGTCGAAGCGCTGACGCAAGTAAGCAAGCAGCCGTATACCTTCGGCGAAGCGACTGCGAATCCGACCTGACCCGTCCGGCACGAGATAAAGGAGGTCCGCGCGGCGCATGGCGGTCAGCAAACCGCCGAGCGCTAAGCCCTCCTCAGCAAGCGCGGTCCAAGCGTCGCGCAGCCTCTCGGAAGCCTCGGTTTCGAGCAACAGTTCGAGATCCGCCTCATCAAAGGCGACGTCGTAAAAGCCCCAATTCTGCAGGCGCTGTTCGCGCTCTTCGATGAAATTGAGGAAATCTGATACGAACTCAGGCGGTGCGAGGGTCATTTATAGGCCGACCTTTAGCATCGCCCAGACTGCGGGATGCAATTGGAGGAATGCAAGTACGTCAGGATCTTGAAGGTCTCTTGCCTTGCCGCGTCCATTCGAAGCGTCGACCATGAACCGACCGGCGCGTCCCTCAAGCCCGAGATTGGCAATGGCAGTCGGCAGGCTCGCGGCGTTGGCCCGATAAACGTCTGCGGCCTGACGGCTCCGAGGCGGATCGTCACGCCAGCCATCGAGCAGTTCGATAGCCTCGTTCAGGCCGGCGGCGCCGGGAAGCGTCGCACGCGTTGCGGCTTCGGCGAGGGGGCGGTAGCGCTTGGTCTGGTCTTCGATAAGGCCTTTCCAGCCCTTCTTAACCGTGGTCGAGACTTGCTCCAGGCTTTCATTGATCGAGGTCAGAGTCTGGTCTGCGCGCTTACGGTCGAAACCGGCGCCATCATCATGCCTCTTCTTAAGGGCGTTCGCGCGTGATGCGACCTTGGTGAGGCCTTGGCGGGCCGAGCCGACAAATTCGGCTGCATCGATCGTAGCAAGAGCGCTACTTTGCTCGCGCAGAGTCTCCGCGCGTTGGGCCGCGTCCTGCAACTTGTCGCGAACCACGCGCATGTCCTGGATCTGAGTCGCCCGCTGTTCCTTGCCCGGAATGTCCTTCATTCGTGCGATCAGGGCCTTGATACGGTTCATGGTGTCACCAAAATGTCGCCGCTCAGGCGCGAAAGTTCAGCCACGATCTCGGCTTCAATTGTGTCGGGATCGCCTTCGCCGGACAGGTGCTGAAGCTTATTTTCGGTATGGTTCTCGGCAGCCCTGATTAGCTCGACGCACCGCTCGATATAGCCAGCAACCATGATAAGATCATCCGGATCGAAGAGCAGCACGTCGCTGTCCTTAGTACCCTCAGCGACCGCTGCAGCGTCTGCCAGAATGCGGGCAAAGTTTTCGCTGCGGTCGCCGAGACGCTCGCGCCTGAAGAAGTCGAGATCGTTGGCCGGCCAACGAAACTCAGTCCGAAGGAGAGCAATGAGCAGACCCATATCAGCGAAGAAAGCGACGCAGTCGGCATAGTCACCGCCAGTCTCAAAGCCCAACCGTGCAAACTCATGATCGACTTTTGCAAGCAACTCGCCAATTGCAGTGCGTTCGCCGGCGATCGCATCCGGAAGATTGGACCAGCCCTTGAGGCCATCGAATGCCTGATAGCGTGATTTCCAATAGCTCGACGCATAGTCTGGCGGGAGCGCCGTTAGCGTGGGGTCGCTGCGGGCCTCACTGATCGCTTCGACTATCACCTGCGGGTCAATAACGTTGATGCCGCCGGTGCCCTGCGGCACGGTCGTTTCTTCCGCGACGAAAGCCTGCAGCATCTGACGCCGATCCGGTAGGTCGGCATAGAGCTTTCGAAGTTGCTCGGTCAGGACCGTCGGGAGTTTGATAGGCGACGTCGTGGTCACGTAGGCAAGCGCCGCCGGTGTATCGGCTGGCAAGCCCGCGCGTCGTTCAATCATCGTAGCCATGCAGAGGAATTTTGTCGCAATCTTGACCGGGAGATCTGTAGCTAGGGACGGCGGATCCAGCGCCTTGAGCATGGTGCCCTGATGATCTCGTAGCCAGCGTGCGACTATGCGCTTGTAGCGTTCGGCTTCGGCAAACGCCCAACTCCCGTTGCCGAGCACAACGAAGCGCGTAAGGGCACCCATCAAGTTATAGTTTGCCTCGGTGCGATCGAAGATGAAAGAGACACGGTTCTGAACCGCTCGGGTTGCAGAGTCGACGATACGGATCGCGCCGCGATCGGCCTGTCTTAGCAGGCGCTGCGCAGGGACGGCAGGCGATCGGATGTCCTCAATGGGCAGCGCGCCTTTGAGAAATACAAGCAAAGCATCTTGGAAATCTCGTGGATTTTCAAGTTGCTCCCCCGACCACCAACGATCGAGCCGATTGAGAAGATCGGTGAGCTTTTTCTCCTGCGCAGCGTCGGCCGCAGGAGCAGTCCTGGTTGGAGGCGGCGTTTGCGCCCCCGAAGTCCCTGCAAGATCGCCTGAACTGCTGCTTGCCGTCCCAGTAACCGTCGGAACCGGTTTGGCGGGTGCCGCTTTGGCACTGAATGCCGGTAAGCCGAATGGCGCAAGCAGAGGTTGGAGGTCGCTGGCAATTTCCGCCGCGCGTTTCTTGGATGTCCATGCCTCCACGAGCAGGCGAAGCCTCTGTTGCTCGGCGGCGGGCCAGCCGCCGAGGAAAGTCTCGACCAGCGTCTGCCAATCGGTTGGCTGCTGTCGATCGATGGGAAGCGTCAGTTGGTGGCGATCACCTTCGGCCAGGCCTTCGACATGGCGCAGCACAGGCTTGGCCACAAAATCGAGCAGTCCGCGCTGGGTCGCACGAACACCCGTTTGCCTCGCGTCTAGCCCTTTAAGCAGATAGGAGGTCGTTCCCGGCCGGAACGGGAAAAGTCCGATGGTGGTGTCATCGAAAGTGACGGTGCCGAAGGCCAAATGACAGGCTTCGCGAACGGGGCAGTCGTCGCACGCACTGACACTTACGTCACTTCCCTGCTGACGCTCCTGGGCGATAACCGCGACTTCGCGATCGGAAAGGCGTGTCGCGTTCAAATAACGAGCAACGAATCGATCGATGTCGGCATCGTCGTCAGCCCAATCGGTGGCCGTCGCGTCCCTAGGAAAGGACAGGATAAGGCCGCTGCCTGCGATGCGTTGATATTGGTTATCGCGCAGCCGCTGGAATGCCTGCTCGGTCATGCCGATGACCGACGTCAGGTCGCAAAGGCTTGCGTCGTCTTGGGGCTCGACCGCGTTAACCACTTCATCGTCAAGGACGGAGAGCGTCGATACGTCTTCGATCAAAAGAACGAGGCGCGTCCCTTCCTTTTTTAGGTCCTGGCGGATCGAGCGCAGGATTGTAGAAAGGGCCGCGTTGCCGAGTCCCGTCAGTTCGCGCAGCGCTGAACGAAGCGCCTCGTTGCAGATTGTGGCCGCTTGGGCGGCGGAATCAGGCTCATCATCGAACTCATCGATTAAGCGCCGGACATTTGCAGTGTTTTGACCAGCGCTGCGCTGCTGCGGATCCAGGATGTTGAATTCCGCCGCCGTGAACGGTGGGAAGCTATCGCGCTCCACGATGTCGCTAGGACTGATAAGTTGCTGGATATTTCGGTCGATCACACCGCCTTCGCGGCAAAGCCAAGCGCCAAAGCCTTCGGCGTGAAATGCTTCAGGAAGGTGGCGGATGGTCCGCGGAAGTGGCGGCTTGCCAGCCTCCTCCCAGCGCACGCCAAGCTCTAGATGCAACTCGGTCGCCAACTTCTTGCGCGCTTCTCGTTCTGAGATGCGATCGATGGCAGCCTGGACAGGCTCGAGATACTTTCCGAACCGCTGGGGGAGTTGCTCGACGAGTTGCTCGAGCGCGTCCTTGAGGCTGCCGGTACGGCGGCGTACGAGAACGGGCAGAACGGCGGTCATTTTGCCCGACGCAATCGCATGATCGTAGCGCAGCTTTACCCAATTGATGAGATGGGACTTGCCAGTGCCTGGCGCTCCATGAACGAGGACGACATTTTCCCGAGCGCTCAATCGGGCAATGCTGTCGAACACCTTGGCATCGGTGAGAGAACGGTCGGTCTCACCGACACGGACATGGGAGATCGGGGCGTGGGTTGCGAGAAATCGCGGCGCACTTTCGGTCCCCATCGCCGCAACCGTTCGGATCGTTGCTTCGAGATTGGCATCCGTCCAGCATGGCTGTCCGAGCGTTTTCGGGACGGCGATCGGCTCAGCCATTAGCACGCGCTCCAGGAACAGGATACCGCACACTCGTGATGCGATCTGACTTCAGATGGTCGCCATCAAACGGCGGAGCAGCTTTGGCAATCGACCATCCATCACTGTCGAGCGGGCAGTTAAGTTGAATCACGCGATCGAGATGAAGGTCGACAAGCGCATGGGAGAGGCCGAGCGAAGTCATGCGCCTGGAACGATCCCAAGTGGGATTTGCGCGCAGGAAGATATGTCCTCCATCGAGTTCAGGACAATCTTCGGAAAGGTTATCCATAAACGTCTCTATGACGAGATCGCGCTTCTTTCCGAAAATGGACGGCAGCTTGCGGACGATACGCTCGTAAGGATTGGGGTGAAAGCGATCGTCGCTGTCATGCCACCCAAGGCCGCTGTACCGAAACCAACGGCGTAACCCACGATATTTTTCGGGGTTGAAGCGGTTGGCTGGCTTGGTCGAACTGAACAGTTCGCGTTCGAACAGGGTTTCCCAATGGATGCCCGCCTGGGGGCCAGCAGCAGCCGACTCATCGCGGCCAAGGAGAAAGGCATAGAACAACGCAAACCAGGGCTCGACCTTGTCGTCGCTCAAGACCTTCTCGTCGATCGCTTCAACCAGCGCCAAGCGCGCGCTCCGGTTGTCACGTGAGCGCGTTGGCCGGAAATTTCCATCAGGCTGCTCGGCGACCAATTCCAGTTCGCGAGCGGCGAACATTATGCTCCGGGCCTGCTCGCTCTTGCTGGTAAGGCCAGGAAGTCCATCTGGCTGCAACAATTGTCGGACCGTGGTACTATCAAACTTCCGCCCACTCATCGAGCGGGCGACTTCAAGCAGCATCTCGACACGGGCTGGGGTGGCTTCAGAGTCCGTAAACATCAAATCTGTGTCCGCCAGTTGGCAAAGGAAGGAAAGAAGGAAGCGCCATCGTGCATGAGGAGCACGCGATCATTGGCATCAGTGATTTGAGCATCCTTGGGGAAGATGTGCGAAATGCGCGCGCCTGCGCGGAGCCTCAACATGGATCGGTCGGGCGTGCGGCCGTGGAATGCAATGATGTGAGCACGCGGATCGATCCAAATGCGGGCCAGTGAATTTGCGTCATCTAGCCGATAAAGGTTTCTGCTCTGTGGCGGAAGTCGCTCGCCAATAGCGGCGGTGATCGGTTCTGCGAGATCGGTCGCGAACAAGAAATAGGAGCGGTGGTGGTCGATGATCAGATCCACGACATCATCGGCAAGTTGATAAAGCCCTTTCGTCCCGGACGAGTGGACCTGCGTGACGACGACTTCGAGAGCCGGATTGGTCGGTGGCGCGGGATCGAAGTCGAGGATCGGCACCGAGTAGCGGTCGAAAGGCAGATCACGACATGCCGGGCAACCGCCGCACGCAATGATCGTGTCGGAACCATATTCTCGGCGCAGCAGTCGGCAGATCTTTGCCGATCCGTCGAGATAGTGGTCAAGCGCCTCCAGACCACGCCGCGACTCAGCCAGTTCTCGCTGCCGCGGTTCCTTGAGTCGTTCGGCTATCTCCGGATCGCCGGGTATGAAATTACAGCGGAGATGAACCCGCTCAAGGACACCCTCGGGCTCATCCTCATCATCCTCATAGACGAGGTCAACCAGTTCAATGAGCCCGGCCCGCGCCATCATCAGCAGCAGGCGCTTATTCCATCGGATATTCTCTCCGTAGCTGCGCCCTCCGATCAATCGCTCGTGCTTTGCGTTGGTCGGCATGCTGAGCACCCCGTCCGCTTCGTCACGTGCGGCGGCGTGCAGGGTTTGCCATCTTAGCTTGATGAGGTCAGCGCCGAGCATGCGCGGAAGGAGGTTCGACGCGATCGATCGATCCTTGACCGTCCATGGCATCCAAAGCGCGATCGACTTGGCGCCATCGCGTCCGCTGCGGCCAACTTCCTGATAGTAACGATGGACATTTTCAGGAAAGCAAGCGTGAACGACCGTACGGACGTCGGCTTTGTCGACCCCCATGCCGAAGGCGGAAGTCGCTACCATGATCTCGATCCGATTTTCGCGCCAATCCAGCAGCAGACGGCGGCGGTCGGCGCCCTTGGTCTCACCATGAAAGCTCTCGGTCTGCATTAAGCCAGCATCTCGCAGCAGGTCGCGAAAATGCACGGCTTGTGCGACTTCGGTAACATAGAGGATAAGTGGCCGGGGAAGATGCCTAAGCGCCTCGATCAAAGCTGCGTCTCGATCAGCTTCAAGATTGAAGCCATTTTGATAGTAAGAAATTTCGGGCCGCAGGCGCTGGCATGCAAACTGCCTCCACAGTGAATCGCCGAACATCGCCTGCAACAGAGCAAGACAGTTTGGAGTGAATGTCGCGGACAGCAGCAATGTACGCAGCTTTCCGCCGCTTAGTTCTAACCATTGCTTTCGGCGTAAAGCGAGCAGTTGGAATTCCACTCGGAAGTGCCCGCCCCAGCTGTCGATGATGTGCGCTTCATCGACTACAAGCATATCCAATCGGCCAGCTTCTGCTAGGCTGTCGATGACAGCGCGGAGACTGCCCGAGACGCAGGCCTCCGGAGAGGTAAACAACAGACGGCAACTACCGTCGCGCAATGCCGCACGTACTGCAGCGGGGTCGCTGTTGGGGTCGTTTGAAGAATAATACCGCGGCCCCAAATGGGGATATTCAGCAAGGATTGAGCGAGCAGCGAGATATTGATCAATAGCGAGTGCTGTTGTGGGAACGACAATGATCGTGACCCCAGAACTGAACCGGGCCGCCAGTTGGAAACTAAGACTCTTGCCTGCGCCAGTCGGGAGACCTAGCAGTGTCGTTGATCCTGGCGGTGCTGTCAGCGCCTGCCAGCAAGCTTCCTTTTGTGCGGGCGAGTGCCAGCGCCGCATATGGCCATCGGCAAGCGACCAAAGCCAAGGCTCGGCAGGCAATGATTCCTCGGGGATTGCAATTTCAGGTACTTCATCCAAGCCCCTGCCTGCAGTCCAGGCTTCCCCGCCAAGCCAGTTGGGCTGATAGGCTGAAGTTAGGAGGTCTCCGGATGCACTGAGCTCTACTCCGCACTTTTGGGCTTGAACTGCGAGCGCCGTCTCCCAGTCGCCGACAAAAAGCCGATCTCCCGACCAGCGAACTGCTTGGCGCAGCAATACGCCATGATCGAGAGTCGCGGTCGGACATCGCTTCAGCAGCGAGAGGAAACGCCATTGTGCGTATTCAGGATGCCATGTGGTTCGAGCCTCTGGGAAGACTTCGGGGGCTACGCCGGAGCGAATGGCATCACGAAACGCATCGGCTAGTGTAGGCTCTTTCGTGGCGTGTGGTACAGTTGCCATATCAACTCCGTACATTCACGGCCAAAAAGCCAATGCCATCGATAACGATGTCCCATTGCTCGATAAGTGCGCAATAACGCTCGAGCATACGGGCTTCAGAATCAGATGCTGCGTCGCCAACTGATTTCAGTTGTCGCAGATGAAGGCGGGCTCGGTCCAACTCTTCTTGCACCGGCACAGCAAGTTCTTCGGCAAAGAGTTCTCGGGCGTTGGGAATGGCCGTCTCATTTGCAGTACGAAGGCATTCTGCAAGATCTCCTCCCTCCCGATGAACCAATTGCTGGACTTCTTCACCGTTGAGATCGCGCCAGCGTGCGCCCCCTCCATCTGTTGACAACGAGGCGCGCAAACTTCCCAGAGTTGGGCCGTCCACGATCGACCCCGCAGTAAGCGGCACGAAGAGAGGCCGTCGGCGGGTTCCAAACAGAGCTTCAGCGAGGTTAAATAAACTTGGAGAGATGTCTGCGCCTTCGAGGCGCGGGCGTGCAGCAATTATGATTTCTAGCCCTATGAAACTAGCAACGCCGGGAGCCTGGCAACTAACAGCATAGGTGCGGCCGGTCAGTTTCTGTCCGAGGGCTGCGACAATTGCGTCGAACAGGGGATTGCCATAAGTGAAGAATTCAAGGTCACGGTGGCTTTGTGCGACCACACGGCGGAAGGTGCCGACGCGTTTAGCAAGTTCGCCAGCGGCGTCTTTGTCGACGATCGTAATCTCACCGTGAGGAATATCGTCCGGGCGCAGGGTCCAAACCCCTTCACTGTGGTCGCCATGCCGAAAGCGAGCCACGCCCTTACCACCTGACAGGGCGCGAAAGTAATCGAGAAATGAGGTCTCGAGCAGCGGTTCGACCTCAGCAGACGGGTGTCGCACAAAACGTTCGGCACGCACGGCATGGTATGATGCTTCGTCCAGTAGTGCTTCGCTATCATCGCGAACGCGTTCCTCAGCCGCACTAACCTTAAGTAAAGGCGCCAGATCGATGAGGTCGTCGCGGCCCCCAGCAAGCGCGGCATCGATGATTTGATCTTGCAAATGTCTAAGCGCAAATTCCAACCCGCTGACCGAGGTGCCGAACAGGTCGAGGCCTTCATCATAACAGGTATAGAGGCCGCTCTCCCAGCCATCGCTATTGATACATACGTGCGAGACTACCTCACATGAAACAGCCTCTCGGCCTAAGCGATCAAGCCGGCCTATGCGCTGTTCAAGCACAGCGGGCTGCCAAGGAAGATCAAAATGGACCAAACTATGCGCAAACTGGAAGTTTCGTCCTTCGCCGCCGCTCTCATCGCTCACCATGACGGCAATGCTGGGCATTGTCCGAAAACGACGAACGCTTTCTTCCTTGTCCATGTCAGCCATATTAGTTCGAAACTCGGTGACAACTGTGTCTCCAATGCGTTCCCTGAGCGCATTAGCAAGACGGTCGGCAACACCAGGAAAGCCAGCGAAGATGAGCGTCTTTCGGCCTTCCGAGATTTCTGCGCGCAACAGGTCCGCAATTTGATCTAGGCGAGCATGCGACGATGAGGATTTGCGCCAATTCGTCGCGCATCGAATGGCTTCCACCAGTAGATTGCCATTGAGGTGGGCTTTGACCCCTGCACAGACCGTGTCGAGAAGGATCGGCCATCGCTCTCCGCCAAGGCCGACTACCGCATTAAGCATTTCAAGGCCGTAGGAATTTACGGTTGCCGGATTCGCGGATTGAGCGGTGCCGAGTAAATCGAGGATTGCATCAGCATCGCAAAGTGCCTGAAGCAATATCCGAGAAAATGGCCGAACAATATCTCTCGAGCAATTTGTTGCTGCGAGGTCTGCCAGTAGAGCTTGGACAGCGCGCACGGCGTCTGCCTCAATTTGATCGGCTTCGAATGATAGCAGTAACGACCGGCGTTTGATTGCTGATAGCCGGTCCTGATTAATGAGCCTTTCGCGTCGATTCCGGAGGATCCGCCTGTTGACGCGATAGCGATCAGAAATGATTTGGTGCGCGTCGTAAGCAATTGATCCGACATTTTCTGGTGTGGCTTCGGCCGCGGCCAGCATCTCGCGCAGCTGCACATCTTTAGCGAGGACTGGCAGCGAAATCAGCCGCTCTAAGCGCGCGACGACGTCATCAAAGGTCGCCTCACCGACGTCGAGGTCGGCCAGATCATGCGAGAGCAGGTTAAGGCGCCGACCGAGCTGTTCCTGTGCCGAGTAAATTTCAAGGAACGCCCCCTCGCCAGTCCCATCGGCAGAGTAAGTTCGTGGATCGAGCAGTGCGAGGAGTCGATAAAGTTCGCCTTCCCTCCGGCGGACGGGAACTGCGCTTAACAACAGCAGGTCGCGAGTTTTCACTGATAGTTCGTGAACCAGCTCGTACAGATGGGGTGCGTCCAGCAAATGATGAACCTCGTCTACTATAACGAGATCCCAATTATTACTGATCAAATCCTCATCTAGCCCGTCAAGCGCATAGTTGGTCGAGCATATGATCTTCGACCAACTCGATAATTCAATCGTTTCGATCGGATGCAGATCGGCAAGCCTAAACCCCTGTCCGCCAAAACTACTATACATCTCACAAAGCCATTGGCGGGTCAGTGGGCCTGGCGTCAGGATGAGAATGCGTGCGTTTGGTTGACGAGATAGGAGGTCGTGGAGGATTATTCCCGCTTCGATTGTTTTGCCTAAGCCAACCTCATCAGCCAAGATGTAGCGCCGGACTGGATCGAGTATGACGGTGCCGGCGACGAACGCTTGGTGCGGATGCAAATCGATCCTGCTCGCAAGCAATGCTCTGAGTCCGCCAACTTGCCGATTGTAGCGAGCAAGCGCGACAAGCAGTTTATGGCGTGCGCCAAACACAGAATAAGGATCGGTCCTGCCCTCAAGCAGCCTATTTTCTAGGCTATCCGTTAAGCTGGCTGGGAGAGGAAGCAGCTCGGCTTCACTGACAATCGCACTCAGTCCATCCTCATCGTAAGCGATCCGATATAGTTTCGGCCCACTGGGATCGGCTTCCGCGATCCCTGAAATTGTACAGGGACCATGAGGGCCAATTGCAAGCGCTCCGGAATGCAGTGTCGTTCTCTTAAAGTCTCCGCCTTCGAGAGCCTGGCGAGAAAATAACCGACGTCCGCCGCTATCACATAAACGCACTTCGATCCGGCCACCATCGATGCCAACGACCTTGCAGCATCCAAATAGGCGGTGTTGGACTAGATATCCTAGCATGACGGGCGAATGGTCAAGGCGGGCGCTCACTTCCGTCCGCCTCCAATTGGCAATGAGGCGACCCGACCGGCCCATGGAACTATGATCAAGAATATTGGAATCAGTTTGACGTGACCCCCTGATTTTCCTCCACGAGCGATTAGAGTCTGGCCTGAAGGAAGGACAGACGATGAAGCGTGTGAGGTTTTCAGAAGAGCAGATCATTGGCGTGCTGAAGGAGGCGGAGGCGGGTGCGAAGACCGCTGATCTGGCTCGGCGGCACGGTGTGTCGGAAGCGACGATCTACAACTGGAAGGCCAAGTATGGCGGGCTGGAGGTGTCCGAGGCCCGGCGTTTGCGGGAGCTCGAGAGCGAGAACGCGAAGCTCAAGCGGCTGCTGGCCGATGCGATGCTGGACAACGTAGCGCTGAAGGATCTGCTTTCAAAAAAGTGGTGACGCCCGCCGCAAAGCGGGAAGCTGCCGCTCATCTCCAGGCGTGCCACGGGATGAGCGAGCGGCGGGCGTGCCATGTCATCGATGCCGATCGCAAGAGCGTGCGCTATCGTTCCATCCGGGACGACGATGGTGAGCTGCGTGAGAAGCTGCGTGAGCTGGCCAACCAGCGGCGCCGGTTCGGCTACCGCCGTTTGCACATCCTGTTGCGCCGGGAGGGCGTGATGATCAACCGCAAGAAGACCCAGCGGCTCTACAAGGAGGAAGGTCTGGCGGTGAGGCGACGACGCAGTCGTAAGCGTGCTGTGGGCACCAGAGCTCCTGCTCCGGTGCTGGCGCTGCCGAACCAGCGCTGGAGCCTCGACTTCGTTCACGACCAGATGGCCTCCGGCAGGCGGTTCCGGGTGCTCAACGTGGTCGATGACGTGACCAGGGAGTGCCTGGCAGCGGTGCCGGACACCTCGATCTCGGGCCACCGTGTCGTGCGCGAGCTGACCCGGCTGATCGCCGAGCGCGGCAAGCCGGGCATGATCGTCAGCGACAA
>VFQO010001244.1_pt1 | contig 20591 bp, 24 predicted proteins | sample 3512331 | NCBI WGS metagenome assembly VFQO01 (sample SAMN10412371, study PRJNA504923) | tailings metagenome | isolation source: Replicate 3 from Balatoc abandoned mine | place: Philippines: Itogon, Benguet | collected 2017-08-28 | reverse complement strand
CGCCAGTGCTAGCTTTGCGTACCGTCACTTATTGCACTGAAAACGAGGAGACCCCATGCCGCTCGACCAGGACAAGCCCCAACCCAGACCGCCCTGCCCCGTAAAGCTAGGCGCCGGCAGGCGCAACCGAGGCAGCTTTTCCCACCCAGTTGGGCGTATGCGAAGATGCCCTATCGCTCCTCTGGAGTCCCCCATGGCCAAAAAAAATGGCAATTCTCAGGCCGTGCGCATCCCAGCGGAACTGGCCTACAGCAACAGGGATGTCGAGCTGGTCATTGACCGCCGCGGCGATGAGCTGCGCATCCGTCCTGCACGCAGCCGCCTAGGAGACGTTTTGGACAAACTGGCCCAGTTCTCACCTGACTTCATGAGCGCAGGTCGGGGTCTCAATGTTGAAGGCGAAAGGTCATTTGCACATGAGAACAACCCTGCTCGGGGAAGGTGATTTGCAATCTCGCAGTGCTGTCGCGCTCAGCCCCGACAGGCGCAACCGAGGCGGTCCGACGAGGCCCCGTCACCGCTGCCATCCTGTCCGCCGCGCTACGTGTGCACCTTCCTCAGTGCCGACAGACACTGCCCATGGATCGCGATGCGGCATACCTCTACAGTCACCCGAATTTAAGCGCAGTAGAGATGCCCGTTACCCGGCACCCACCGCACAGATCCCGGCGTGCAGCATTCCCGGTTCTTCAGGGCCTAGAGGGTGTCAACACTTCGCTCAGCCATCCTCCCGTCTCGAGGTTCTAATGGGACGCGCTGCAGCACGGTTACCGCGGGATCACTGGCTGAACATCCTCTTGAGCAGGTGCGTCCTGAAATCTCGCCTTGTTCCGATGAACATGTGGATGATGATCAGACTGTCGTCGAATTCATAGACGACTCTGGTCTGCCTGACCAGCACGTACTTGACGTTGGCAATGCCAAGTTCCTTGAGTTCATCAACGTAGCTGCCGATTTTTGGGTTTTCCTTGATCCGCTTGAAAGCATCTTTGTACTCGGCATTGACCGTCTTCCAGACGGAATCGCCAAAATCCCGTTGGACATATTTCTTGAGGTCCTTGAATTCTTCCTTGGCACTCCCAAGAATGACGATCCTACGTGACACGATCAATCGTCCATTTCATCAAGGAAGGCTTCAGCGTCACTGAATTTGCCTTCGTTGATTTCTTTCTTTCCCAACGTAAGCAACTTGAGAAGCGCCATGGTCTCCTGCAGCTTCTCGTACTCGGTGATATCCATCACCACCATCTTGGCCTCACCGTTCTGGGTGATGATGACGGGCTCAGGATTGGTGGCGAACTCTTTGACAAGCTCCGCCGCACTGGACTTCAGGTAAGTGATCGGCCGGATTTGCTCTGCAAGTGACATGAGTTACCCCCAAGGGAAGTTTGCGTGGGACAGAATACGGCCATAATTCTGCCCTGTCAACTCTCTCTGCCGAGAGTGGAAAAGATTGCGGTCTTCATGCTTGAAGTGTGTTGCATCGCCACGGCTCATGCCCGCAAATCCCCACGCTGATGGATGTTGCGGTACCCGGCGGCCGGGACTGAGTGAGCTGCTTTAGGCGTGCATCGCCATGCCGGCGGCATCTACCACGAAGCCGCTTCGGCTCATGCCGTGAGACTCTGGTTACTCATCGATACGCGTCAGCACCAGACGTGGCACGATGATGTTGATCTTCCGAGCATACAAATGCCGGATCCTGCCAATCATGTCCATGGTGATCACTCCTTGTCCTCTGCTGCACAAAAAAACAGCAGAGTAGGTTGTTCACCTGGCTCAGTTTTGGGTCGGCACTACCTCAAAAAGTGGCTCAATTTTCGGCCGGCGCCAACAGCCATCGTCATCAAGCGCAAGGACCCGCCCCACAGGCGAAACAAACACCTGTGCGCCGACGCAGGCTACCGTGGTGCCGAGCATCTGCGCACCATCGAGGGCCACGGCTACATCCCTCACGTCGTCAGTCGCCGAACGGAGGCAGCAATCAAGAGGCGCACCCCGGAGAAGAAGGCCAGGCGCTGGGTTGTTGAGGTTTGCCATAGCTGGTTCAACCGTTTCCGAAAACTGCTCGTGCGCTACGAGAAGCTCGAGCGCAGCTTCCTCGCACTCAACCATCTCGCGGCGGCGATCATCGCGTTTCGCAAGGTGCCTTTGAGTGTCAACATAATTTACGGATAGGTTCTAAGACCAACAGGCTTCAGTTACTGCCCTTCACGGCTGTCACACTCGGCAATTCAAGCACCGGCTCACCAGCCCAGGACAAGTCGCAAGGGCAGGTACACCGCCATGCCAGCCAAGATAGTGCCCAGTACGCCACCGCGCCAGAAATACCAAGCGGCACCGGTGGCTGCCGCATACAGGCGCGCATCGCGCCAGGTGTCGATGAGTTGCCCCTGGGTCATCACCACTTCGGGCGCCACCACCGCCGCCAAAGCGGCAATGGGTGCGTATTGCAGGGCACGCAGAGCCCAGGGGGGCAGAGTCCAGGGCTTGCTGGAAATAAGGAAGAGGCCGCGCGTGAGCACCGTTACCAGCGCCAACCCGACGATCACAGCCAGGGTATAGAAGTCGGTCATGCCACCCCCGAGCGCTGGCTTCGCAGCTTTTCAGCAGACATTGAAATAAGTACTGCCACGGCAATGGCAGCAACGATATTGAGCTTAAGCGGCAGTGCAAACGCCATTACCCCAACAACCCCGGCCACGGCCGCAGCCAAGAGGCGCATGCGGGTTGAGGCCAACGAGCACAAGATACCTACCAAGCATAGTATGCCGGCGAAGCCCAGACCCCATTCTGTGGGAATTAAGTTGGCCAGGGCTACCCCCATAAGACCTGAGCCTACCCACGTCAACCAGTTGACCAACCCGTTACCCGCCAAGTACGCCTCCATCGCCCGATGTCCCTGCGGACTATGCGCGACGTTCGGGTAGCGCTTGGTAAACAGTACGTAGGTGATGTCGGCGGTGAAATAGCCGTGCGCCAAGCGCTGCCAGCGCGACAGGTGCATCAGATGCGGACGCAGGTGCAAGCTGAAAACTACGAAGCGGAGGTTGACACAAAAGCCGGTAGCCAAGATAACCCAGGCCGGCGCGCCCGCAATGATCAATGGCAGCGAGGCCAGTTGCGAGGAGCCGGCAAACACCAACATCGTCATGACCAATGATTCGGTCAGACTCAGGCCTGACTTGATGATGGCCACGCCCGTCATAAGGCCCCAGGCAGCGATGCCAGGGGCCTGGGGCAGCATGTCACGTATGCCTTCAGCAAACGCGGCTTCGCGGCGCAGGCAAGACGAAAAAATCACGTTGGGAAGACCCCAAACACCCAGTCGGGCGCGTCCTGCAAGCACACAGGACGCAGGAAACGCCGCAACGCTGCGTCACCCACCGAGGTTGTCTGCGGCGCGGTGGTAGCAGGCCAAGGCCCTCCATGTTGCTGCGCTGCAGTCACCGCCACGCCGGTGGGCACACCGGCGAATAGCACACGGCCAGCCACCGCAAGCGCGGCCTGCAGCAGTAAGTGATCATCCGCGTTGTCCTGGACGCCGTGCAAGGTCACTGTGAGGCTGCCGCCGATGGCACGCAGAGCGGCTTCGGCCGCTGCTGCGTCGGGGGCATGCACCAACAGACTGGACGGGCCAAATACCTCTTCGCGGAGTTCGGGGTCTGCCACGAAAGTCGCTGCATCGACCTCTGCCAAGAAGGGCCGTGGTGACTGGGCCGTGTCTTGCTCCTGCAACAGCGCCTTGGCGCCGTGCGCTAACTGGCGCTGGGTACATTCGACAAAGGCTTGGCGCATACCGGGGGTGAGCATGGGGTGGGGCTGCTGCTGGGTCAGGGTATCGGTTAAGCGGGCCACAAAGGATGGAGTCTGCGGCCCCTGCAGCAGCAGTATCAGACCCGGATTGGTGCAGAACTGTCCGCAGCCCAGCGTGATGGATGCGGCCAGAGCGTCAGCCAGCGTGTCGGTTTGCGCGCCCGGCCACACCAGCACAGGATTGATTGCCCCTAGTTCTCCAAAGAATGGGATAGGACGCGAGCGGGCCTGCGCCTCCTTCCACAAGGCTATGCCACCACGAGTGGATCCGGTGAAGGCCGCTGCAGCAATGGCCGGGTGACGCACCAGCGCGAGACCAACAGCCGTCGAGGCGCCCTGTACAAAACCAATCAGTCCGGATGGTAGGCCCTGCTCCGCCAGCACCGACTGGGCCAGGGCCCAAGTTCGACGCGACAACCCGGGGTGGCCGGGGTGCGCCTTAATGACGACCGGACAACCGGCGGCGAGGGCGCTGGCCGTGTCACCGCCTAACACCGAAAAGGCGAAGGGGAAGTTGCTTGCCGCGTACATGGCCACAGGACCCAGGGGCAGGAACAGGCGGCGCATGGGCGGGTGGCCGGTCGGCGGCGGACCGACCACAGCCGGGTCATGCACGGCTTGGAAGGGCACGCCCTGGCGGCACAGACTGGCAAAACGGCGCAACTGGAAGGCGGTGCGGTCGAGTTCACCGTTCAGACGCGGTAGGCCCAGCGCAGTTTCGGCATCGGCCAACGGCACCAGTTCATCGCGGGCGGCCTCCAATGCGGCGGCCAGACCGTCAAGCAACGCGGAACGGGCCACCGCGTCAGCAGCGGCCCATGCGGGAGCGGCTGCAGCTGCGGCATGCACAACTGCATCGACCTCCACAGCAATGGATTCGGTGAAGGCTTCGCGGCCCGAGGTGGCATTGCGGGGGAAATAAGCGTGGAATACTGTCATGCCATCACCCATCGATTCGCGCCGGATCCCAGGAGAAAACACGCTGATGCTGCTCACCTAGGCCGTCAATACCCAGACGCATCTCGTCGCCTGCTTTCAGGTACACAGCCTGCGGCTTGACGCCCATGCCGACCCCAGGAGGGGTGCCAGTTGTTATGAGGTCACCTGGATAGAGGGTGGTAAAGCGGCTGATGTAGCTGACCAGATGAGCGACGCCAAACACCATAGTGCGGGTGTTACCGTTTTGGTAGCGGTGACCGTTAACGTCCAACCACATAGCGAGGGACTGAGGGTCGGGCACCTCGTCGGCCGTGACCAGCCAAGGGCCCACTGGACCGAAGGTGTCGCAGCCCTTGCCCTTGTCCCAAGTACCGCTTCGCTCGAGCTGATATTCGCGTTCTGACACGTCGTTAACGACACAGTAACCGGCCACATGCTGAAGCGCATCCGACTCGCTCGCATAACGGGCCTTGCTGCCGATCACCACACCCAGCTCCACTTCCCAGTCAGTTTTTACCGAACCCTGCGGAAGTACCACGTTATCGTTTGCGCCCACCATGGTGCTGGTGTGCTTGGTAAAGAGTACCGGTTCTTGCGGGATGGGCAGGTTTGATTCGGCTGCATGGTCCGCGTAGTTCAGGCCGACGCAGAGGAACTTGCCGCAGCCGGCCCAGGGCACACCCGGGCGGCCTGCGGGCAGCACTGGCAAAGCCGAAGCATTGACTGCGCGAAGGGCTGCCAAGCCGGCCGGGGTAAGCGTGTGAACGGTAATGTCGGGCAGCAGTCCAGACAAGTCGCGCCAAGTGCCGTCGCTGTGCTGCAGTACGGGTTTTTCTTGGCCACGTGGACCGATACGAGCGAGTTTCATAGGACAAAATTCCGTTCAAAAACAGAGGGCTTAGGTGGAAGATAAGAGGCCGCGCTGCGCCAGGTTACGAATGAAGGCCGCCAGGCCGAAGCGCCACGGAGGCGCGGTTTCGGAATGGGTAACTGTGTTGCGCAGCTCGCCCAAGTGCGGACTGCGGATGCTTACCACATCGCCCAGCTTGTGAGTGAAGCCGCTTCCAGGCTGATCGCGGTCTTCAATGGGGGCAAATAAGGTACCGGTAAAAAGAAGAAACCCGTCTGGGTACTGATGCGCAGCCACAGTCTGGTCAACGAGATCCTGCGGGTCGCGACTGATGCGGGCCAGGTTGTTGAGGCCCTGCAGCACAAAGCCGTCCGTTCCTTCGACGCGCAAGTCCACGGTCTCGTTGCGCACGTCGTCGAGAGTGAAAGTCTCGTCGAAAAGGCGGATGAAAGGACCGACGGCGCAGGAGGCATTGTTGTCTTTTGCCTTGCCCAGTAGCAACGCACTGCGACCCTCGATGTCGCGCAGGTTTACGTCGTTGCCCAGGGTGGCGCCAACGATGCTGCCACGGCTATCGACCACCAGCACCACCTCAGGCTCCGGGTTATTCCACGCCGAATCAGCGCGGATCCCGACCAGCGCACCGGTACCCACCGCAGCGAGTACCGGTGCCTTGGTGAATACCTCGGCATCGGGGCCGATGCCCACCTCCAAATACTGTGACCACAGACCCTGCTGCTGCAGCACCCGCTTCAGCGCCATGGCCTGCGCCGAACCGGGTTTGACGGCCCGCAGGTCATCGCCAACTACCGCCGTCACCTGGGTCCGAATGGCCTGCGCGCGGGCCGAGTCACCGGCAGCGCGTTCCTCGATCACACGCTCTACCATGCTAGAAGCAAAGGTGACACCGGCCGCCTTAATCACCTGTAGGTCGCACGGGGCAAGCAGATGCGGGCCCGAGACCTTACCCTGTGCAGCTGCCTCGGTATGCCTCAGCAACTCGGCTAGGCTGCCCAGGCGACGCCCAGGCATAGCACGAACCCGCTCTGCAGCATCGGGCTGATCGAGCAGCTCGCTCATGGTCGACACGTGGGGGCTAAGGTCGTAGACACCGTCACCTCGGACTACGGCCACCGAGGGACCGGGCACGACACCGTTGGTGGTCCAGACACGAGCCAACAGGGTGCCAGCGCAACCATCGTCGGGCAAACAGCGAGATGTGGCAAGAGCAACAGTTTGCATGGGAATTCAATATTTAAACAAGGGAAGCTCGGAGTTCCAGACCCACCTTAGTGGCGGCCTGACCGATTTCGGCCCAGGTGCCGGCATCGACCCGGATGCCGTGCTGTTCACGCAACTGGCGCTGGCGCCGTTCCGGGTCGCCGGCCAGCTGTACCGCCTCGGTGCCGGGAGCGGCCGGAGCCTGCTGCAGCCATTCGACGAAGGCCACAGCTTCGCGCTCAAACACGGCGCGGGTGCCTAAGTGCTCGGGGTCGATCAGAATGGTGAGCATGCCGTTGTAGACTGCCCGGCCTCCATCGTGCGCACCATGCCATGTGCCCCCACCGGTGAGAGCACCACCAAGAAGCTCGCAGGCAGCGGCCATGCCATAGCCCTTGTGTTCACCAAAGGTGAGCAGCGCACCAAACAGGTTGCCGCGCGCCCCCGGTGCCTGTGGTACTACCACCACGCCAGGGTCGGTGGTCGGACGGCCGTCGGGATCTATCAAGTAGCCTTCACCGACACGGCGCCCTTCGTTGTGGGCCACGCGCATCTTGCCCTGGGCTACGCGGCTGGTAGCAAAGTCGAGTACGAATGGCTCGCGCCCAGCCACCGGAATGCCGATGCAGCAAGGGTTGGTGCCAAATCGCCCATCAGCGCCCCCCCAGGGGGCTACGGCCGGCTGGGCCATCACGTTGACGAAATGCAACGACACGAGTCCAGCGTCAACTGCCATTTCAGCCCAGTGCCCGATACGCCCCAGGTGGTGTGCCTGCGCCAAAGTCATGATACAGCTACCGTGGGCACGGGCTCGCTCGATGCCCATCTGCATGGCCTGCTCGCCTACCGACTGGCCATAGCCACGCTGGCCGTCGAGCACCAGCAGGCTGCCTGTGTCGAGTTGCACCGCCACCCGGGCGTTGGGCTGAAGGCCACCCTCCAGCACCGCGTCCACATAGCGTGGCACCATTCCGACACCATGCGAATCGTGCCCGCTGAGGTTGGCCAGTACCAGGTTGTGCGCCACTGTGCGGGCCTCCTCAGCCGTGCTGCCTGCGGCCTGCACGATGCGCTCGGTGGTTGCCCGCAAAGCAGCAGGCGATAACAGGAGATCAGATGGGTTCATGGGGGATTCCTCACATCACCGCGCCCAGTTGCCAGGGCACGAATTCGTTCTGGCCGTAGCCGTGCTCTTCACTGCGGGTACGTTCGCCCGAGGCCACCTGCAGGACACGCTCGAAGATGCGCTCACCCATGGCCTGAACGGTACTGGTGCCGTCAACGATCTCGCCGCAGTTGATGTCAATGTCATCTGACTGGCGCTGCCACAGCGCACTGTTGGTGGCCAATTTAAGCGATGGTGATGGTGCGCAGCCATATGCAGACCCACGGCCAGTGGTGAAGCAGACTACATTCGCGCCACCGGCCACCTGGCCAGTGGCGCTCACCGGGTCATATCCAGGGGTATCCATAAAGACGAAGCCGCGCCCGCGTACTGGTTCGGCGTACTCATACACTGCGCAGAGGTTGGTGGTACCGCCCTTGGCCACAGCGCCCAATGACTTTTCCAGAATGGTGGTCAGACCACCCGCCTTGTTACCAGGCGAAGGGTTGTTGTTCATCTCGCCACCGTTGCGCTGGGTGTAATCCTCCCACCAGTGGATACGCTCAATCAGCTTTTCACCCACCGCGCGTGATACGGCTCGACGCGTGAGGAGGTGCTCTGCCCCATAGACCTCAGGTGTTTCGCTGAGGATGGCGGTGCCTCCATGAGCCACCAACAAGTCGACCGCCGCCCCCAAGGCCGGGTTGGCGCTGATGCCCGAGTAACCGTCAGAGCCCCCACACTGTAGACCGATGACGATGTGCTCTGCACCGCAGGGGATGCGCACCACGTCGTTGGCTTGCGGCAGCATGGCCTGTATGAGGGAAATGCCCTTGGCCACTGTCTGCTGTGTTCCGCCGGAGTCCTGAATATTGAAGCTGTGCAGCTGACCACTATCGACCAAGCCACTGGCAGCCTGCCAGGCCCCAATTTGGTTGCCTTCGCAACCCAAGCCCACCACCAGAACACCTGCAAAGTTGGGGTGGGTTGCGTAGCCGGTCAGGGTGCGCCGCAGCACGTCCATGCCCAGACCGTCGCTGGCCATGCCGCAACCGGTGCCGTGAGTCAGCGCCACCACACCGTCTACGTTGGGGTAGTCGGCCAGAGCTGCGGGATTGGTGCGGCGCGAAAAATGGTCGGCAATGGCCCGGGCCACGGTGGCCGAACAGTTGACACTGGTGAGCACACCGATGTAGTTGCGCGTGGCTACCCGACCATTGGCACGGCGGATGCCCATGAAACTGGCCTGCCGCGTTGCGGCGGCCGGCTTCAGGTCAGCGCCAAAAGCGTAGTCACGCTCAAAGTCGCCCTTGTTCGGCCCCATGTCGAGGTTGTGCACATGCACATGCTCGCCTGCAGCGATGGGACGGCTGGCAAATCCAATGATTTGGTTGTAGCGACGCACCGGGGCCCCGACGGCTAGGTCGCGCGCCGCCACTTTGTGCCCAGGTGGCACCAAACCGCGGACAGTGACGCCGTCCACGGTGGCACCGCTGACCAATTGGCTCCGGGCAATGAGGACATCGTCGTCGGGGTGCAAGCGCAGGGTCGGGGTCATGATCGAGTACGGATGGTTTTAGGAAGAACGAATCTTTTGTGGCAGCTCACCAGTTCCAGAGCGTGCCGTCGTGCTTGAGACGATTGACCGGCAGGTAGGCACGCTGATAGGGGTAACGCGCGGCCAGCGTCTCATCTATGTCGACGCCGTGCCCCGGCGCCTCGCCACAGTGCATGACGCCGCGCTCGAAGCGATACGCGTGCGGGAATACGGCATCGGTCAGTTCATTGTGTGACATCAGTTCCTGAATGCCGAAATTAGGCACCCAGGTGTCGAAATGGAGCGCTGCGCCCATACACACAGGACTCAGATCGGTAGCACCGTGGCAGCCGGTACGTACCTGGAACAGGCTGGCAAAGTCGGCAATGCGGCGCAGGTGGGTGATACCTCCGGCGTGAACCACCGTTGTACGGATGAAGTCGATCAACTGCTGCTGGATCAAGTCCTTGCAGTCCCAGATGGAGTTAAAGATCTCGCCGGCCGCCACTGGTGTGGTTGTGTGCCGGCGGATCAGACGGAAGGCGTTCTGATCCTCGGCGGCGGTGGGATCCTCCATCCAGAACAGGCGAAAGGGCTCCAAGTCTTTGCCGAGCCGCGCTGCTTCGATGGGCGTTAAGCGGTGGTGTACGTCGTGCAATAGGTGCAGTTCAGGGCCCACGGCGGAGCGCACGGCGTCAAACAGCCGCGGCGCATGGTGCAGGTATTTTTCGGTGCTCCAGTCGTGTTCGTTAGGCAGGCTACCGTCGGCCGGTTCATAAAAGCGCGGTGAACTGCCCACGCCGTAAACCTTGTCAAGACCGGGCACCCCCGACTGTGCACGAACCGCCAAGTAGCCGGCCTCGCGCAGGCGCAGCACCTCTTCCACCGTTTCACTGATATCGCGGCCGGTGGCATGGCCATAGACCATGACACCGCTGCGGCTGCGCCCACCCAGTAACTGATACAGCGGCATGCCGGCGGCCTTGGCCTTGATATCCCACAGCGCGGCGTCGACAGCGGCAATGGCGCTCATGGTCACCGGGCCTCGGCGCCAGTAAGCGCCCTTGTAAAGATATTGCCAGATATCTTCTATCTGCTGCGGGTCACGACCTATCAGGCAAGGCAGCACATGGTCCTGCAGATAACTCGCGACGGCCAGCTCACGGCCATTGAGCGTTGCATCACCCAGGCCGGTCAAGCCCTCGTCGGTCTCGATCTTCAGGGTGACGAAATTGCGGCCTGGGCAGCAGACGATTACACGAGCCTGAGAAATCTTCATGGCTGGCCTTGTGTGCTGGAGTGCAGCGCCACCAGTGCAGCCAACAGGCCGTGGCGTTCGATCTGCATAAGGGATTGCGCCACAGCGTCTAGCCAACGCTGGTGATAGGGGAGCGTGTCGCCCCACACAGCAGGCAGGGTACCCAATGCCTGTACCGTAGCATAGGCATCGCCAGCGTGGCGACGGGCCAACGCCCGCAAGGTGTCAGCCAGAGGATCGTCGATGGCATAGTGCTGCCCGGCCTCATCGACCCCGCGCAGGCTGCGCATCCAAGCAGCGGCGGCAAAGGCCAGGCGCAGCGGTAGACGTCCCTGTTGCAGGTGCCACAGTACGGAAGGTGGCCAACGCTGCGGGATCTTCTGTGAACTGTCTGTTGCAATCTGGTGAACCCGGTGCCTAAGGGTTGGGTTGGCAAAACGAGCCAACAGCTGGTCGCGGTAGAGATGCCAGTCTTCCCGCTGCAGGCCGGGCCCCACTTCCTCGGTCATCAGCCCATGCACAAAACGGTGGATCGATGGCTGCGCCACGCAATCGCTGATGCAGGCCAGGCCCAGCACCGATCCCATGGCAGCCATGGCGCTGTGGCTGCCGTTGAGCAGACGCAGCTTGGCCTCTTCGAACGGGGCCACATCCGCCACCACCCGCACGCCCTGCGCGGCCAGAGCCTGCGCATCGGCGGGATCGGCCAGGCGGTCTTCGAGTACCCATTCCCAGAACGCTTCTGTACCGAGCGCTGCCGCATCGCGCAGCCCCAGGTCGTCCTGCGTGGCCTGCAACAGCTCAGCCGATGCCGCGGGCACGATGCGGTCTACCATGCTATTGGGAAAACACACCTGCCGCGAGATCCAGTCGGCCAGCGCTGGATCTCGCTGCTGCGCCAGAGCTAGACACTGCGCCGACAGGCGCCTGCCGTTGTGCACCAGGTTGTCGCAAGAGGCGATGGTGAGGCCGCGCAATCCCGCCATACGACGCCGCGCTAGGCCTTCGACCAGCAGTTCGGTGAGAGCCGGGCCGTAGCCTTTTTCGGTGACGGTGAGGGTCACCCAGCGCGTGGCAAGCGCTGCAATGGCGGCATACACCTGAGTCGGTGACTGTGCGGTCACACCTGTACGCCACAGGGCCCCGCCCAGCACCCAGCGCTGACCCTGCGCACTGCCAATGCGTACCGTATACCAACCCTGCTGCCGCGCCAAGGCCTTGACCAGAGCAGGCTGGCGCATGGCAAAGGCATGCACACCCCAGCGGCCATCGCCCTGGCGCAGCAGGGCGTCAAACACCAGAGCCTGGTGGGCCCGGTGGAAGGCACCCAGCCCTAGGTGCACCACCCCTGGAGCGTCCTGCCGGCTGTAGGTGGGCACCTCCAGGTGGCCGGCCAGCCCGGGCAGGGTGACATCGCTCAGCACGGCTTCAGTCAAACGGCAATCCCCCATTTAAGTCGAGCACCTCGCCGGTGATGAACCCGCTGAGCGGATGAGCCAGAAACAGCACCGCATGGGCAAATTCCTCCAGTTCACAGAAGCGATGCACCGGGATCATCTGGCGCAGCTGTGCCTGGCGTTCCGAGCTCACCTGCTCGGTCAACATCTGTGTTTTGACGAAAGTGGGCGCCACCGCATTACAGGTCACGCCCTGGGCTGCGTACTGGCGAGCAAAACTGAAGGTCAAGCTGATGACCGCACCCTTGCTGGCGGCATAGGCCGGCAACGGCAACAAGCCGCCGGTTTTTGCTCCGTAGGAGGCCACGTTAACGATACGGCCAAAGCCACGTGCGGCCATGCTCGGTGCCACCCGCTGGCTTACATAGAAGACGCCGTCGAGATTGATGCGCAAGGTCTTGTGCCAAAGCTCGGGTGTCGTCTGCTCGCAGTCCGCGTACTGCAGAAAGCCTGCGTTGTTCACGCAGACGTCAATGCGATCAAAGTGCGCTTCGATGGCATCGCAAGCGGTGTGCACTGCCTCAATGCAGCTCACGTCCATAGAAAGACACAGCAGACGGCCACCACTCACCGCATCAGCATGGCGCGCGGCTACTTGTTCTGTATGCAGATCGGTCGCAGCAACCCGATAGCCAGCGGCTAGCAAGGCACCTGTGGTCGCCAAACCCATTCCAGAGTTGGCCCCGGTAACCAGGGCCACCTGTTCAGCAATGGGCGGAGACTTCAGCGTCACTTCAGCAACCCCGGCAACCACAGCGTTACCTGCGGCACATAGGTAATGATCACAAGGGCGACCAAAAGTGGAACCATCCAAGGAGCGATTGCCACGATAGTTCGCTCGACACTCATCTGACTGATGCGTGCCATCACAAACAACACCAAACCGACGGGCGGTGTGACAAGGCCGATCATTAGGTTCAGCACCATGATCAAACCGAAATGCATAGGGTCGATACCGAGCTGCGTAACAACCGGCAAAAGGATAGGAACCAAAATCGTGATCGCAGCAATGGGCTCGAGGAACAAACCAACGAACAGCATCAGCAAATTCGCCAGCAACAGAAACTGCCAAGGCTCGTCGGTAACGCCCAGGATCCAGCTGGCCACATCAGCAGTTATGCCTTCGGCAGTCAGCATCCAACCGAAGATGCTTGAGGCGGCCACAATGAACATCACCACGCTGGTGGTTTCAACCGTGTCCAGACAGATTTTCATGATGCGCTTGAAATCCAGAGTTCGGTACCAGAACAAGCCAAGTACCACCGCCCAGATACAGGCAGCAATTGCCCCTTCGGTAGGGGTGAACAAGCCGACCGTCATGCCCCCGATAAGCAAGACCGGGGTCATCATGGGCAACACAGCAACGAAGCGGAACACCCAGTCGGCTAGAAATAGCAAAGCCAAACCAATAAACACCGTGGTGCGGGGGGGTGCACCATACTGGATAAGCGCCCACAATGCCAGCGGCCAGCCGAGAACAACCGCCACCTCCAGCAACCCTTTCGCAAAACGACTGCCGACGAATTTTTCATCTTCACCCCAACCGTTTTTCCACGCGAACCAAGTGACCATAATCATCAGCAACAAGGCAATCAGCAAGCCCGGCAGGATTCCCGCTAGAAACATGCCTCCCACAGATACGTTTGCGAGCATCGCGTAAATGACGATGGGCAGGCTAGGCGGGATGATGGGCCCGAGCATGGCCGACGCGGACGTAACACCAACCGCAAATTCGACCGAATACCCGTGTTCCTTCATGGCCTTGACCTCAATGGTGCCCAGACCGGCAGCATCCGCAATAGCCGTACCACTCATACCCGAAAAGATGATAGACCCCACCACGTTGACATGGCCCAGACCGCCTCGCAACCAACCCACCAAGGCCATTGCGATATCGAAAATGCGGTTGGTAATACCCGCGTTATTCATCAGGTTGCCAGCCAGAATGAAGAAGGGCACAGCCAGCAGCGGGAAGCTGTCGATGCCGCTGATCATGCGGTGGATGACCGCAAAAGGGGGCAAGTTGCCACTGACCAGGATATAAATCAGGGAGGCAGCCGACATGGCAATGGCGATCGGCACGCCTGCTACGGTCAGCAGCAAGAACAGGGATTGGAGCATGGCACGCGGTCCCGAAAAAATAGAAAAGGCCGTGGGGTGAAAGTGTTCGGGGGCAGGAGTTGGCGTCAAATATCGTCCACGCCGCGGTACTGCTCGCGCCAATGCTTCACCATGACACGCCATGCGCGCCAGGCTGCAAACGCAAAGCCAAGCAGGCAAATGCCGTACAGGATGTTCATCGGCAGGTCGACGATGGTCATCTGGTAAGTGCCCATCTTCTGCATCATCAACCCGGTCAGCACGACGCAGGCGAGGTAGAAAACCAACGAGGTAACGTCCACCGCCGTGGCCAACCAGCGCGGAAACGGCATGGGCAGGTAGCGGTAGAAGAAATCGACATAGATGTGTGAGTGCTTCGCAACGCCGATGCCCAAGCCGACAAACACCGTGGCGATGAGCAGGTAGCGCGCAATCTCCTCAGTCCACGCGGCCGAGTCATTGAGCACGTAGCGAGTAAGGAACTGGTAGAACACCGTGACCCCCAACAGGAGGAAAAACCCCAGGGCAAGCCAGCCCTCGAACGGTGTGCCCGATAGGTCAACCCTTTCGTCTTCCACGTGAAAAACCGGTTTGCCGGTGGCAGCTTGCTGATCTTGGTGACCGGACATGGCAAATACTCCCTCATGCCGGCTCCCCGCAGGGTACGGCAGAAATCAGGCGCAGATGGAAAAAACTGACCGGGCATCCGCATCGCCAGTCAGTGGCGGTGCAGATGTCGGCTCATGACATTACTTGGCGGCCTGAATGGCGTCGTAATCGGCGCGGGTGAAGCCCATGGACTCCAGCGTCACGTTCTTCAGCACGGCCTGACGGAAGCTCTCGCGGTCAACGCTGACCACCTGCAGGCCCTTGGACTTGAAGAAGTCAGTCAGTTCGGCTTCGCGCGCCTTGATTTTGGCTGAGGCACGGGCCGCCGCCTCCTGTGTCACCTCAGTGAAAATTTTCTTCTCAGCGTCGGTCAGGCGGTTCCAGATGTGCGGTGCAATCTGGGTGGTGAGGCCATCGACGATATGACCGGTAAGCATGATGGCCTTCTGCACTTCATAGAACTTCTTGGCCTCAATGGTGGTGAGCGGGTTCTCTTGTGCTTCCACGGTACCGTTCTGCAGCGCCAGATAGACCTCGGCGAAGGCGATGGGGGTAGGATTGGCGCCGCAGGCTCGCGGAGTGGCGGTGTACGCCGGAGCGTCAGGCACGCGGATCTTCAGACCCTTCATGCCGTCGCAGTTCGTGAACACCTTCTGCGCGGTAGTGTGACGTGCACCGTAATAGGTGTAGGCGGTGATCTGGATACCGGTGCGCTTGCGGAAGTCTTCCACCATGTCCTTGAACACGGGACTGCGCGAATAGGCCAGCAGGTGATCGCCGTCACGGAAGATGAAGGGGTAATAGGCAATGCCCAGGCGGGGATAGGCACGGGCTGCAAACGATGTGCCACTGATGATCATGTCGACCGTGCCAAGGGTGAGGCCTTGGTTGATGTCGCTTTCCTTGCCCAGCGAAGAGGCCGGAAAAACCTGGATGTCGAACTTGCCATTGCTGCGCCTCTTGATTTCCTCGGCTGCCCACACCGATTCGGTGTGGTAGGGCTCAGATGCCTCGTAGGCATGCGCCCACTTGAGCTTTTGCTGGGCAAAGGCCGAGGTTCCTGCCATCAGGCCAACAGACAGTGCAGCGACAGCACCGAGCAGTTTGAGGGAATGGCGTTTGTTCATGGCTTGTCTCCTGAGTGGATGGAAAAGAAGGGACGGCTGGCGCTTTAACGGGAAGGAGCGCGGCGCCAGCTCGCGCTGTAACGTTTCATAGCCTGACGCAGGTGATGCTGCATGGCGCGGCGTGCGCCCCGGGCATCCTGGTTGCGAATGGCCTGGTAGACCTGCTCGTGCTCGTCGATCGCCTGAGTCCAGGCGGGGGGAAGCTCGAAATAGTCACCCAGTCGCTCAAACAGAGGACTGTTGCGAGACTGCCAGGTGCGACAAACCGCGTCGTACAGCACGTCGTTACCGCAGGCCTTGGCCACCGCCAAGTGAAAAGCTTCGTCGCCGTGCCGGGGCGCTCGATCTGCCGCCACCTCCCGCCGCATCTGCTCCAACGCCCGAGCAATGGCCAGCAGGTCGTCTCGGCGAGCATGACTGGCCGCCATGGCGGCAATTTCCACCTCGAATACCTGCCTCGCTCGCAACACCTCGAGCGGCCCCCACTGCTGCGGGCTGTCACTCTGCGGGGACAGCGGCACGTCTTGCACCTCCACGACCCGACTGAAGATTGGCGCGTCCAACACATAAATGCCTGAGCCAGTGCGGACCTCGATACGCCCCTCCACCTCCAGGGCAATAAGAGCCTCACGCAACGACGGCCGACTATTGATCCGGCACGGTTTATTGCAGAGTCCCGATGCCGTTCAACTTGAGCCCGTCGAGGGGCTTCGACACCTCAGCCCGAGCAAGGTTTACGAATAAAGCCTGCCGGATCAATAACGCCCAACTGCTTTGCCAAGTCTCGCTCGGGAGGCAGGCGGCGGCCGGGACCAAAATCGCCCGCGGCAATGGCGGCACGCAGGCGGTCCGCAATTTGCCGGTACAGGCGTTGAGGTTCGACGGCTTGGAGCATACCTAGGGGAAATCCAGTATTGGACAAGGGGTCAGACCAATTAAGATCGATGATGTCATCATATGATGATTAACGTCAAGACCGATCATCCTAGAGAAAACCCTAGACCCACATACCCTGGAGACCTCATGAGATTGCAAGGCAAAACTGCCCTCGTCACCGCCGCTGGTCAGGGCATCGGCAAAGCTACTGCCTTGGCCCTGGCGGCCGAAGGCGCTTCGGTCTGGGCCACCGATGTCAACCCGGGCTTGCTGGCGGCATACCAGGGTCTTCCATCGATGCGCACTTCGGTGCTGGACGTGCTGGATAAAGCAGCCATCCAGCGGCTTATCGGCAGCCTCCCTCCGTTGGATATCTTGTTCAACTGCGCCGGCTTTGTGCACAACGGCTCCATTGAACAGGCTACCGACGATGAATGGTCATTTGCCTTCAATCTCAACGTGCGAGCCCAGTTCTGGACCATTCAGGCGGCCCTACCCGGCCTGCTGGAACGTGCCGAGGCGCGAGGTGGCGCGAGCATCGTCAACATGGCCAGTGTCTGTAGCAGCATCAAGGGGCTGCCCAACCGATTCATTTACGGAGCCTCGAAGGCAGCCGTCATCGGGTTGACAAAAAGTGTGGCGGCTGACTACGTGTGGCGTGGTGTTCGCTGCAACGCCATTTGCCCTGGCACGGTCGACACACCTTCGCTGCAGGACCGTATCAACGCCAATTCCGACCCTGTGGAAGCACGCAAGGCATTCATTGCCCGTCAGCCCATGGGCCGTCTGGCCCAGGCGCATGAGATCGCACCGCTAGTGGTGTTCCTAGCAAGCGACGAGTCGGCCTTCGTCACCGGTCAAGCCTACGCAATCGACGGCGGCATCACGATTTGACGGAAAGGACCATGACCCACTGGCGCATACTGGCCGACGACCTGACCGGCGCCCTAGACACGGCGGCGGCTTGGTGCACGGCCGAGGGACCTGTGCCGTTGTTCCTCGATCATCCGGCCCAAAACACTTCACCAGTACAGGCGGTGAGCACTGGTAGCCGCGACCTGCCCATCGCAGCTAGCACGGCACTGTTATCTGCCAGCATCGAATGGCTTTGTCAGGGCGAGCGAGCCTACAAAAAAGTGGACAGCCTGTTGCGAGGCAACAGCCTGGCCGAGATAGCCTGGCTATTGCAGCAGGGACGGTTTGAAGGCGCGGTGTTTGCTCCTGCCTTCCCGGCCCAGGGTCGATTCACCGCCCGCGGCAGGCATTGGGTGGGACCGCCCTGCCAGCCAAATGCCAGCCCGCTGAACAGCGTCGTTGATGACTTAATGTTAGCGTTTGCAGCTCATGGGGTGCAGGTAGAGATTGACTCCGTCCGACCTGGTCACCTCAGCAGCCCTGGACACCCAGTTTTATGGGTGCCCGACGCACTTTGCGATCAGGACCTGCAAGACCTGGCCGCACTGGCAAAAAGCTCGGCAGGTGCCGGCTGGTTGTGGTGCGGTAGTGCAGGTTTGGCACAGGCCATTGCCAACCCTGCGCCCACCAAGACGATGCGGCTAACTGCCACCCCAACCGCTTTAGTCACGGCCAGTCACCATCCTGTGCTACGCCAACAACTGCGCACACTTATAGAGGCCTGGCCCGATGCCCCACTGGCCGATTTCATGGCCCCAGAACCCCTGGACCCGGTTTCGGCCGCACAGGCCCCGCATGCCGCAATGCAACACTGGGTCGACACCCGACCTGCACCGCCCGCGTTGGCGGTCGTCGGGGGTGATACCCTGCTAGCCCTGTGCCGAAGTACCGGGGCCACCGCATTGAACGCTGGCCCTCCGCCCCACCCGGGCTGGGGGCAGGCAGAACTGCTAGATGGTCGCTGGGAGGGGACCCTTTGCCTGACCCGCTCCGGTGCCTTTGGCGCCGCCGACGACCTGCTGGCCCTGTGGCCAAACCTTGACCTGGAATCAAACATATGAGCAACCCCGTTCGACTGGCCCTCACCATGGGCGACCCGGCCGGCATCGGCCCCGAGATCATTGCGAAGGCAGCCCACCAGCTACTGCCCGACCTTCAGCAGGGCCGACTTTCGCTTCGAGTGTTGGGTAGCGCTCAGGCCTACGCCCGCGCTTTGGAGTACCTCGGCCTGTCAAGCGAAGCAGCACTGAGCAACCTTGTGCAGATAGAAGACGTGGGGCCTGTGAGCCAGCCGGTGGTGGTGGGACATGTGGGCGAAGCAGGCGGCCACTGGTCATACCGGGCGGTGGAGCGCGCGGTACGCCTTTGCCAAGCTCGGGAAGCCGATGCCATCGTTACCGCACCGTTGTGCAAAGAAGCTTTGCACTTGGCGGGTTATCCCTTTGAAGGCCACACAGAGATGCTGGCGCACTTGAGCGGAGAGCGCGATGGCGTGATGATGCTCGCGCATGGCAATATGCGTGTGACCCATGTGAGCACGCATTGCGCACTCAGCGACGTGCCGCGGCGTCTCACACCCGTACGCCTGCGCCGGGTTCTGGACGTGACCTTGGAAGCCCTGCATGCCCTCGGCATGGCACAACCACGGATCGCGGTGTGCGGCCTCAATCCGCATGCTGGCGAAGGCGGCATCCTAGGCCAGGAGGACGGACAGGTAATCGCCCCTATCGTTAACGAGTATCAGGCCTCCGGGCACGCCGTCACTGGGCCCTGGCCCGGTGACACTATCTTCATCAAGTTGCGCGCTGGTCAGTTCGACGCAGTGGTAGCCATGTACCACGACCAAGGCCACATACCGGTCAAGCTGTTAGGCTTCTCAATCGATCCAGTCACTGGCGCCTGGCAGGCAGTGAGCGGTGTCAACATCACACTGGGCTTACCCATCCTGCGCACATCGGTTGACCACGGCACGGCCTTTGACATTGCAGGCACCGGCAAAGCCAGCGCAGAAAGCATGGTCGACGCGATCGAATATGCAGCGCGCCTAGTAGCTGGCCAGCGTGAACTGCAATCGCGCTGACTGCATCTGTTTGCACGGCGCGCAAACTGTTGGTTTGCTGGTAGCCGAAATACACCCGCTGTTTCAATTTATAGATCAGCTCTGAAGGAGACACTTGCATGAGCACCGACACACCCGTCATCGGCTTCATCGGCCTAGGCTTCATGGGCCACGGCATGGCCAAGAACATCGTCACCAAGGGTTATCCACTGCGGGTGATGGGGCACCGCAACCGCGCGCCAGTCGAAAGCCTGAAGTCAATGGGCGCTGCTGAAGTAGCTAACCATGCCGAGTTGGCCGCAACCTGCGACATCATTTTCATCTGCGTGACCGGTAGCCCCCAGGTCGAAACCCTGATGCGAGGCTCCTCTGGCGTCTTCGCCCACGGCAGAACAGGTCTCATCGTGGTCGACTGCTCCACCTCCAACCCTGTATCGACCCAGACTCTTGCGGCAGAGGGTGCCAACAAAGGAATCACCTTCATGGATGCCCCGCTGGGCGGCACACCGGTAGAAGCAGAGGCGGGGCAACTGCTGGCGATGGTTGGCGCGGATGACAGCACCTTCACAAAGGTCCAGCCTGTGATTGCATGCTGGGCAAACAAGATCATGCACCTTGGAGCGGTCAGCGTGGGGCATACCACTATAGATGAGGCCCAATAAAGTATGGCGGATTCAAGTACGAGGTGCAACACGGTTTAACGAGGCGTGAAACACCTCGTG
>VFQO010001243.1_pt1 | contig 20595 bp, 20 predicted proteins | sample 3512331 | NCBI WGS metagenome assembly VFQO01 (sample SAMN10412371, study PRJNA504923) | tailings metagenome | isolation source: Replicate 3 from Balatoc abandoned mine | place: Philippines: Itogon, Benguet | collected 2017-08-28 | reverse complement strand
TCTTCACCTTCGCCAGGTGGGCTTTCGAGATCATCGGGCCGATGATGGTTTTCTCGTCCTGCGGGTCGCCGACGGCGATCTTCTTCGCGCGCTCGGCGAACTTCTGCGCGAAGTCGGCGTAGATGCTCTGCTGAACGAGGATGCGGCTGCCCGCGGTGCAGCGCTCGCCGTTGTTGCTGAAGATCATGAACACCGCGGCGTCGAGCGCGCGGTCCAGGTCGGCGTCGTCGAAAATCACGAACGGGCTCTTGCCGCCGAGTTCCATGCTGAACTTCTTCAGGCCCGCGGTCTTGACGATGCGGTTGCCGGTGGCGGTGGAGCCGGTGAAACTGATGGCGCGCACGTCGGGGTGGGCGCACAGGGGTTCGCCCGCGTCGCGGCCCATGCCATGCACGACGTTGAGCACGCCGGGCGGCACACCGGCCTCAAGCGCAAGCTCGCCCAGGCGTGCGGCCGTCATGGGCGAGAGTTCGCTCATCTTGAGCACCGCGGTGTTGCCGAAGGCCAGGCAGGGCGCAACCTTCCAGGTGGCCGTCATGAAGGGCACGTTCCAGGGGCTGATGAGCGCACACACGCCCACCGGGTGGAACAGGGTGTAGTTCAGGTGGGTGGGCGTGGGGTAGGTGTGGCCGTCCACGCGCACGCACATCTCGGCAAAGTAGTGGAAGTTGTCGGCCGCGCGCGGCACCAGCTGCTTGCCCGTCTGCGAGATGGTCTGGCCGGTGTCGTCGGTCTCGGTGCGCGCAAGTTCCGGTACGTGCTTCGAGATGAGTTCGCCCAGCTTGCGCACGATGGCCGCGCGCTCGGTGGCGGGGCGGCCCGCCCAGGCCGGGAATGCGTCCTTCGCGGCCTGCACCGCGGCGTTGACCTCGGCCTCGCCACCGGCGGCCACGTCGGCCAGCGTCTCCTGCGTGGCGGGGTTGAGGGATTCGAAACGCGCGGCGCTGGCGACGGCCTGGCCGTTGATGAGGTGCTGGATCGTGGTCATGCGGAAACGATGGTGTTGTGCAGGTCGCCGATGCCTTCGATGGACGTGATCACCACGTCGCCGGGCTGGCAGTCGACCACGCCGTCGGGCGTGCCGGTGAGGATGAGGTCGCCCGGCTGCAGGGTCATGAAGGACGTGAAGTACTCGATGAGCGTGGCGATGTCGAACACCATGTCGCGCGTGTTTCCCCGTTGCGTGACGGTGCCGTTCACGGTGGTCTGCAGCGCGAGGTTCATGGGGTCGGGCACATCCGTTGCGTCGACCCGCCAGGGGCCGATGGGCGTGCCGGTGTCGCGGTTCTTCACGCGCAGGTTGGGGCGATACCAGTTCTCCAGGTAGTCGCGCACCGCATAGTCGTTGGCCACGGTGTAGCCGGCAATGAAGGCGTGCGCATCGGCGCGCTTCACGTGCTTCGCGGTGCGCCCGATAACCACCGCGAGTTCGCACTCGTAGTGCATGTTCTGCACGCCCGCGGGCCGCACGGTGAAGCCGCGGTGGCCGATGAGTGAGGCCTCGCCCTTGGCGAAAGCCAACGGCTCGGTCGGCGGCTTGAAGGCGAGTTCCTTCGCGTGATCGGCGTAATTCAGGCCGAGCGCGAGCACGGTGCGCGCGCGGGGCACGGGCGCCAGGGGCGGCAGCCAGACCACGTCGTCGAAAGCGACGCGGCGGCCCTTGAAGGCCGGGGTGAGCAGCTCGAGTTGCCCATCGGATTCGATGGCGTCGTGCACGGCGCCGGCCCAGGCGATGCGGGCGCGCTTCATGCCGGCACCTCCGCGTCGAAGCGCTGCAGCACCGGCTTGAGCCCGGGCGCGCTGACCTCGACCGCATCGCCGCCCGCCACGCGCGGCCGCGTGCCATCGGGCAGGGCCTCGCTGCCCACCAACAGCACGTCGCCAGGTTGCAGCGTCATGAACTCCGCCACGTCGCGCAGCAGTGTCGGGATGTCGCGGACCAGATCGCGCAACGGGGTCGTCTGCTTGTGCACGCCATGGATGCGCAACTCGATCTCCAGCGCGGCCAGGCCGGCCAGCCCACCGAGTGCGGCCAGCAGCGTGGGCTCCAGCGGCAGGCCGAGGAAGCCGTCGCGGTTGCGGAATTTCATCGGCGGGCGGTAGTAGCTGTCGTGCGCCACGCTCACGTCGTTGACCAGCAGCGCGTGCGTGGGTTGACCCGCCTCACCGATCAACAGGCCCAGGCTGGCCGCGACCTCCACCGCCTCGCCGGCAGGCAGCGCCACCCCGGCACCGTGGGGTGCGAAGGTGTTGGCGGTCTTCACGTACAGCACGGGGGCCTTCGGCGGCGCACCGTAAGGCTTGCCGTTCATGCGCGGCTGCCACTGCGCCCATTCGCCGCGGAAGTTCAGCAAGGTGCCATACACCGTGCCCGGTGGCATCCAGCCATGCACCGTCATGCAGCCTCCTCGTCAACGGGTTCGTCCACGCCACCCTCCAGCGCGATCACCTCGTCCAGCAAGGCATACAACTGCGCCAGCCGCGCCTTGCTCAGCCGTTGCTCCAGCCAGTCGTAGTGCGCCTCGATGGTGGCGGAAAGCTTGCGCACAAGCTTGAGGCCCGCTGGCGTGGCACGCACCACGGTGCGGCGCGCGTCCTGGCTGCAGCGCTCACGCGCGATGAGGCCATCGCGCTCCATGCGCGTGAGCACACCCGTGAGGCTGGGCCCGAGCAGGAAGGCCTCGCGCGCGATGCGCCCGGTCTCGATGCCGCCAGGCTCACGCGCGTGTTCGCCGAGCACCCGCAGCACGCGCCACTGCTGGTCGCTCAACCCATGTTCGCGCAGGCTGGGGCGGGTGTGCTGCATCACGGCCTCGCGCGCCTGCAGCAGCAGGCGCGGCAGGTTGCGGTGGGCGAAGGCGGTACCGGGCATGCCGGCCATTATTTAACAAGTTAAATAAATCGGCAACCCTGCCCCGGGTGGGTGTTTTCCCGCAGAAGGCCGGGCGCACCACAATCACCGCATGAACCGATTGACCTCCCTGCTGGGCACGCGCTGGCCCCTGATTCAAGCGCCGATGGCCGGCGTGCAGGACGCAGGCCTTGCGATCGCCGCGGGCGCCGCCGGGGCGCTGGGCTCGCTGCCCTGCGCCATGCTGGCGCCCGAGGCCATGCAGCGCGAACTGCGGCGCCTGGCCGACACAGGGCGGCCGTACAACGTGAACTTCTTCTGCCACACGCCGCCTCAGCCCGACGGGGCGCGCGAGGCCGCCTGGCGTGCCGCGCTGGCGCCTTACTACGCCGAGATCGGACAGGACGTGAACGCTGTGCCTGCCGGCGCCGGGCGTCTGCCGTTCAGCGATGCGGCGGCGGATGTGCTCGAAGCCTTCAAACCGCGCGTGGTGAGCTTCCACTTCGGCCTGCCAGCGCCCGCGCTGCTGGCGCGCGTGAAGGCCTGGGGCGCGGTGGTATTGAGCTCGGCCACCACGGTGGATGAAGCGCTCTGGCTTGAAGCGCACGGCGCGGATGCGGTGATCGCCCAGGGGCTGGAAGCCGGTGGCCACCGCGGGCACTTCCTGAGCCACGACCTCACGCTGCAGACCGGCACCTTCGCGCTGCTGCCGCAGATCAAGGCCGCGCTGCGCGTGCCGGTGATTGCGGCCGGCGGCATTGCCGACGCCGCGGGCGTGCGCGCGGCCATGGCACTGGGCGCCGACGGCGTGCAGGTGGGCACGGCCTACCTGTGCAGCGACGAGGCCACCACCAGTGCCCTGCACCGTGCTGCGCTGCAGAGCGAGGCCGCCCGGCACACGCAACTCACCACGCTGTTCACCGGCCGGCCAGCACGCGGCATTCCGAACCGCGTGATGCGCGAACTCGGACCGATGAACCCGCTCGCTCCCGCGTTCCCGCTCGCCACCGCGGCGATCGCGCCGCTGCGCGCACATTGGGAGAAACAGGGCAAGGGCGATTTCTCGCCGCTGTGGTCGGGGCAGAACGCGAGTGCCTGCCGCGCAGCGCCGGCGGGAGCGATCACGCAGGAGCTGGCCAGGGGGTTCGGGCCGATATAGTCCCGCCCTCATGGCGAAAGACAAGACGATCTACACCTGCAGCGAATGCGGCGGCACCAGCCCGCGCTGGCTGGGCAAGTGCCCGCATTGCAACGCCTGGAACACGCTGGTGGAGGGCGTGGCCGAGGGCTCCGGCGCGCCCGCCAGGAACCGCTTCGCTGCGTTGGCGAGAACCGCCGAGGTGATGCCGCTGTCGAAGATCGAGGCCAGCGACGTGCAGCGCACGCCCACCGGGCATGAGGAACTCGATCGCGTGCTGGGCGGCGGCATCGTGGAAGGCGGCGTGGTGCTGATCGGCGGGGATCCGGGCATCGGCAAGTCCACCCTGCTGCTGCAGGCGCTGGACAGCCTGCAGCGGGCTGGATTGAATGCTTTGTATGTCACTGGCGAGGAAAGCGGAGCCCAGGTGGCGCTGCGCGCGCACCGGCTCGGCATCGAGGGCTCGCAGGTGCAGGTGCTGGCCGAGATCCAGCTCGAGAAGATTCTGGCGACGCTGGACAGCGTCAAGCCCGCGATCGCGGTGATCGACTCGATCCAGACCGTGTATTCCGACCAGCTCACCAGTGCGCCCGGTTCGGTGGCGCAGGTGCGCGAGTGCGCGGCGCACCTCACGCGCGCGGCCAAGGCTTCCGGCACCGCCATCGTGCTGGTGGGCCACGTCACCAAGGAAGGCGCGCTGGCCGGTCCGCGCGTGCTGGAGCACATGGTCGACACGGTGCTCTATTTCGAAGGCGACACGCACAGCAGCTACCGCCTGATCCGCGCGATCAAGAACCGCTTCGGCGCGGTCAACGAGATCGGCGTGTTCGCCATGACCGAAAAAGGCCTCAAGGGCGTGAGCAACCCGAGCGCGATCTTCCTGTCGCAGCACGCCGAGCCGGTGCCCGGCAGCTGCGTGATGGTGACGCTGGAAGGCACGCGCCCCCTGCTGGTGGAGCTGCAGGCCCTGGTGGACAACGGCGGGCCGAGCCCGCGCCGGCTGAGCGTGGGCCTGGAGCGCGACCGCCTGGCCATGCTGCTGGCGGTGCTGCACCGCCACGCGGGCGTGGCCTGCATGGACCAGGACGTGTTCGTCAACGCCGTGGGTGGCGTGCGCATCAGCGAACCCGCGGCCGACCTGGGCGTGATGCTGGCCATCACCAGCAGCCTGCGGGGCAAGCCGCTGCCCAAGGGCTTCATCGCCTTTGGCGAGGTGGGCCTGGCGGGCGAGGTGCGGCCGGCCCCGCGGGGGCAGGAACGCCTGAAAGAGGCCGCCAAGCTGGGCTTTTCGGTGGCGGTGGTGCCCAAGGCCAACCTGCCGAAGAAGAACGACAAGGCCTTCGAGGGCCTGACCGTGCATGGGGTCGAGCGCATCGAGCAGGCGCTGCAACTCGTGCGCGGGCTGGAATGAAAGGAACGCCCGCATGAGCTGGCAACGCATTCTGGTGGCGCTGATCGCCGCCATCCTGCTGTTCTGGGGCCATCGCCAGTTCGGCTGGGCCGGCGTGGCCGCGGTGGCCGGCGGCCTGTTGATGTGGCTGTTGCTGCACCTCACGCGCCTGATGGCAGTGATGCGACGCGCCGCGCGCCGCCCGATCGGTCACGTGGACAGCGCGGTGATGCTCAACGCCCGGCTGCACGCGGGCCTGCCACTGGTGAACGTGATCGGACTCGCACACGCGCTGGGTGAATTGCGCTCGACGGAGGGAGAGCAACCCGAGGTCTACCGTTGGACGGACCCGGGCGGCGCCAGCGTGCAGGCGCGGTTTGCCAACGGCAAGCTGCTGGACTGGGGCCTCAAGCGCCCTGGCGACAACGGTGACGCGGGTGCCGCAACGTAAAATCGCCGGTTGTCCGAATACCCCCACATCTCAAGGATTCCCATGAGCCCGACCCCTCCCTCGATGTCCGACCGCGACGGCAAGATCTGGATGGACGGCCAGCTGGTGGACTGGCGCGACGCCAGGATCCACGTGCTGACGCACACCCTGCACTACGGCTGCGGTGCGTTCGAGGGCGTTCGGGCCTACAACACCGTCAACGGCACGGCCATCTTCCGCCTGCAGGAGCACACCGAGCGCCTGTTCAACAGCGCCAAGATTCTGCGCATGAAGATCCCGTTCACCCAGGAACAGGTGAATGAAGCGCAAAAGGAAGTGGTGCGCGCGAACAAGCTCGAGAGCTGCTACATCCGTCCGCTCACCTGGATCGGCGACAAGAAGCTGGGCGTGAGCCCCAAGGGCAACACCATCCACCTGAGCATTGCGGCCTGGGCCTGGGGCGCCTACCTGGGCGACGAAGGGCTCAAGCGCGGCATCCGCGTCAAGACCAGCAGCTACACGCGCCACCACGTCAACATCACCATGACGCAGGCGAAGGCGGTGAGCAACTACACCAACAGCATCCTGGCCAACATGGAAGCCACCGATGAAGGCTACGACGAGGCCCTGCTGCTCGACACCGCCGGCTTCGTGAGCGAAGGCGCGGGCGAAAACCTGTTTGTCATCAAGGGCGGCGTGATCTACACGCCGGATCTCTCGGCCGGTGCGCTCAACGGCATCACGCGCAACACCGTGTTCCACATCGCCAAAGACCTGGGGCTGGAGATCGTGCAAAAGCGCATCACCCGCGACGAGGTCTACATCGCCGATGAGGCCTTCTTCACCGGCACCGCCGCCGAGGTCACGCCGATCCGTGAGCTCGACCGCATCGAGATCGGCGCCGGCAGCCGCGGCCCGATCACCGAGAAGATCCAGAGCGCGTTCTTCGACATCGTGAACGGCCGCAACCCCAAATACGCGCACTGGCTGACCAAGGTGTGAGCATGAGCAAAGCCGTCGTCGAACTCAAGGCCAGGGATCTCAACGCCCACGGTGGCGTGCATTGCCCCAGCGCGCTGGCCGACATGAAGCTGTGGAACAGCCACCCCAAGGTCTACCTGGACGTCGCCAGGACGGGCGAGGCCAGGTGCCCGTACTGCGGCACGGTCTATCGGCTCGCCGCGGGCGAGCACGTGGCACACAGCCACTGACGGCGCACCAGGTGAAGGGCATGAAGACCCGGCACCGCAGAGGGAGGAAACTCGCATGATTCTGGTCACCGGCGGCGCCGGCTTCATCGGCAGCAATTTCGTGCTCGACTGGCTCGCGCAGAGCGACGAGCCGGTGCTCAACCTCGACAAACTCACCTACGCGGGCAACCGGCGCAACCTGACCAGCCTGGACGGCGATGCGCGCCACGTGTTCGTGCGCGGCGATATCGGTGACACCGGGCTGGTGGCCCGGCTGCTGGCGGAGCACCGGCCCCGCGCGGTCGTCCACTTCGCCGCCGAAAGCCACGTGGACCGCTCCATCCATGGCGCCGAGGATTTCATCCAGACCAACATCATGGGCACCTTCCGCCTGCTGGAGGCGGTGCGCGGCCACTGGCTGGACCTGCAGGAAGCCGAGCGCGCGGCGTTTCGCTTCCTGCACGTCAGCACCGACGAGGTGTACGGCAGCCTCGCGCCCGATGCGCCGGCCTTCACCGAGCAGCACCCCTACGAGCCCAACAGCCCCTACAGCGCCAGCAAGGCCGCGAGCGACCACCTGGTGCGCGCCTGGCACCACACGCATGGTCTGCCGGTGCTCACCACGAACTGCAGCAACAACTACGGGCCATACCACTTCCCCGAGAAGCTGATCCCGCTGATGATCGTCAACGCCCTGGCCGGCAAGCCACTGCCTGTGTACGGCGACGGCCTGCAGGTGCGCGACTGGCTCTACGTGGGCGATCACTGCAGCGCCATCCGGCGCGTGCTGCAGGCCGGCCGCGTGGGCGAAACCTACAACGTGGGCGGCTGGAACGAGAAGCCCAACATCGAGATCGTGAAGACCATCTGCGCCTTGCTCGACGGCCTGCGTCCGCGCGCCGACGGCCAGTCCTATGCGACGCAGATCACCTACGTGAAAGACCGCCCGGGCCACGACCGCCGCTACGCCATCGACGCGCGCAAGATCGAGCGCGAACTGGGCTGGCGCCCGGCCGAGACCTTCGACAGCGGCATCCGCAAGACGGTGCAGTGGTACCTGGCCAACGCCGACTGGGTGGCCGAGGTGCAGAGCGGGGCCTACCGCGCCTGGGTGCAAACGCAGTACCAGGGGGCGGCTTGAAGCTTTTGCTGCTCGGCGCGAACGGCCAGGTCGGCTGGGAGCTGCGGCGCAGCCTGGCACCTCTGGGAGAGCTGATCGCGCTCGACCGCCAGTCGCTGGGCGAAGCCGACTTCGCGCGACCGGATTCGCTGGCGGCGCTGGTCGAACGCGTGGCACCCGACGTGATCGTGAACGCAGCCGCGCATACCGCGGTGGACAAGGCCGAGAGCGAGCCCGAACTGGCCCGGGCCCTCAACGCCGACGCGCCCGGCGTGCTGGCACGGGCGGCGGTGGCACGTGGCGCGCTGCTGGTGCACTATTCCACCGACTACGTGTTCGACGGCAGCGGCACGCAAGCACGTGACGAAGACGCTGCCACCGGCCCACTCAGCGTGTACGGCCACAGCAAGCTGGCGGGCGAACAGGCCATCCGCGAAAGCGGCGCGCGACACCTGATCCTGCGCACCAGCTGGGTCTATGGCGCGCGCGGGCAGAACTTCCCCAAGACCATGGTTCGGCTGGCTCAGGAACGTGCCGCGCTGCGCGTGATCGACGATCAGGTGGGCGCCCCCACCGGCGCCGACCTGCTGGCCGACGTGACCGCACATGCCCTGCGCGGCGTACAGGCACAGCCCGCCCTGGCCGGCACCTACCACGTGACCGCCGCGGGCGAGACCAGCTGGCACGGCCTCGCGCGCCTGGCCATCGACACCGCGCGCGCCCTGCGCCCCGAGCTGCCCTGGCGGGTCGAGCGCATCGACCCCATCCCCACCAGCGACTACCCCTCGCCGGCGCGCCGGCCGCTCAACTCGCGACTGGACACCACCCGACTGCAGGCCGCTTTCGGCCTGCAAATGCCACCGTGGCAGGGGGGCGTGCGGCGTATGCTCACGGAGTTCCTCACATCATCATGAGTACCATGCAACGCAAGGGCATCATCCTCGCTGGCGGTTCGGGCACGCGCCTGCACCCGGCCACGCTGGCCATCAGCAAGCAACTGCTGCCGGTGTACGACAAACCCATGATCTATTACCCGCTGAGCACGCTGATGCTCGCGGGCGTGCGTGACGTGCTGATCATCAGCACGCCGCAGGACACGCCGCGCTTTGCGCAATTGCTGGGCGATGGCAGTGCCTGGGGCATGAACCTGCAGTACGCGGTGCAGCCCAGCCCCGACGGCCTGGCCCAGGCCTTCATCATCGGCGCCGACTTCGTGGGCCAGTCCCCCAGCGCCCTGGTGCTGGGCGACAACATTTACTACGGCCACGACTTCGCCAGCGTGCTGCACCGCGCCGACACGCAGCCACACGGCGCCACCGTGTTCGCCTACCACGTGACCGACCCCGAGCGCTACGGCGTGGTGGCCTTCGACGCGGCCGGCAAGGCCACCAGCATCGAAGAAAAACCCAAGCAACCCAAGAGCAACTACGCCGTCACCGGGCTGTACTTTTACGACGCGCAGGTGGTCGACATCGCGCGCGAAGTCAAACCCAGCGCGCGCGGCGAACTCGAGATCACCACCGTCAACCAGGCCTACCTGGAACGTGGTCAGCTCAACGTGCAGATCCTGCAGCGCGGCTACGCCTGGCTCGACACCGGCACCCACGACAGCCTGCTCGACGCCGGCCAGTTCATCGCCACGCTGGAACACCGCCAGGGGCTCAAGATTGCGTGTCCGGAAGAAATTGCCTGGCGCAACGGCTGGATCGACGCGGCGCAGCTGCAGCAGTTGGCCGAACCCTTGAAAAAGAACGGCTACGGGCAGTACCTGCTGCGCCTGCTGAACGACCGCGTGTTCGGACGCGCCGGCGCATGAGCGGCAACCTGAAGGTCACACCCACCGCCATCCCCGGCGTGCTCATCCTCGAACCCCGGTTGTTCGGTGACGAACGCGGTTTCTTCCTCGAAAGCTTCAACCAGCGCGCCTTCAACGAGGCCACCGGGCTGGACGTGCAGTTCGTGCAGGACAACCACTCGCGCTCCGCCAAGGGCGTGCTGAGGGGGCTGCACTACCAGTTGCCCCCGCATGAGCAAGGGAAACTGGTGCGCGTGGTACGCGGCAGTGTGTTCGACGTGGCGGTGGACATCCGGCGCGACTCGCCGACGTTCGGCAAGTGGGTGGGGGTGGAGTTGAGCGAGGACAACCACCGGCAGCTGTGGATTCCGCCGGGATTGGCGCATGGGTTTCTGGTGACGAGTGAGAGCGCAGATTTCTTGTACAAAACGACGGCCTATTACATGCCCGAGGCAGAGCGTTGCATCCGATGGGATGACGCGGCGCTTGGCATCGAATGGCCGCTGAACACCGCCCCCACGCTTTCAGCCAAGGATCTGACCGCACCAGGCCTGCTAACCGACTGAAGACAATCAACAACATGCAACTCGATAAAAAGACTATCGCCATCATCGGCCTCGGCTACGTTGGCCTCCCCCTGGCCGTGGAATTCGGCAAGCGCCGTGCAGTGATCGGGTTTGACATCCAGCCCGCACGCATCCGCGAACTGCAAGACGGCAACGATCACACCCTGGAATGCAGCCCGCAAGAACTTGCTGAAGCCAAGCACCTGCGCTACAGCGCCGACGTGGCGGACTTGCGTGCCGCACAGGTCTTCATCGTGACCGTGCCGACACCGGTGGACGGTGCCAACCGCCCCGACATGACACCGCTGGTCAAGGCCAGCGAGACGGTGGGCAAAGTCCTCAAGCCGGGCGATATCGTCGTCTATGAGTCCACCGTCTATCCCGGTGCCACCGAGGAAGTGTGCGTACCGGTACTCGAGCGCGTGAGTGGGCTGCGCTTCAACCATGACTTCTTTTGCGGATACAGCCCTGAGCGGATCAATCCGGGCGATAAGGAGCACCGGCTACCGACAATCAGGAAGGTGGGTGGGACTCTTCTATTCGGCTGCCGCACTGTGGTGGGTCTACTGGCGGCGCCGCCCGCAGGTGGTGCACTTCTTCCTGCCCGCCGCTTACATCGTGGGCGGCGTGGTCTCGCTGTTCGGTCCGCGCATGCGCCGGGTCATGAGCCGGCGCAGCTTGAACCTGTATCAAGCCAATCACCGACTGTTCCGGCGCGTCGAGCATGGCCTGCATCCCCGCATGGATCTCGTCTGCGGCAACTCGAAGGCGGTTATTGAGGACCTGAAAGGCGAAGGCATCCCGCCCTCGCGCCTTCGGTTGATCTACAACGGCATCCCACTAGAACGTTTCGACGAGTGCCTTCCCCGTACGCAGGTGCGCGCAGCGCTTCGCTTGGGCGACGACTGCCTAGTGTTCACCATGGTGGCAAATCTCATCCCCTACAAAGGACATACTGACCTGATCGACGCGCTCGCCCTGATCAGGGATCGCTTGCCCGCGAACTGGGCGTTGTTGTGCATTGGGCGTGACGACGGCATTCAAGAAGGCTTGCAAGCGCGTGCACTCGCTTCTGGGCTAGGGAATCGCGTGCACTTCCTGGGCTCGCGCACCGATGTTCCCGATCTGCTGTGCGCAGCCGACATCGGCGTGCTGTGCTCCCATGAAGAGGGCTTTTCCAACGCGGTGCTAGAAGGCATGGCCGCAGGCCTGCCCATGGTCGTAACTGATGTGGGAGGAAACGCAGAGGCGGTCTTGCATGGTGACACGGGTCTGGTGGTTCCTGCCAGAGCGCCCGAAGCCTTGTCTGCCGCCTTGCTGACGATGGCCAGTGATCCACAGCGCGCCACCATGGGCACCAGAGGACGGACGCGTGTGGCCACGGTGTTTTCGATGGACGCCTGCCTCCGAGGTTACCGGAATCTCTACGAACAACCGCTTCCTCAATAGACTTTCGTCAACACCATGTGTGGCATCACCGGCTTTCTTTCCTTTCCATCGGCGTGGCGCGGTAGCGCCGAAGCACGGGCCGCCTGCTTGGCGATGATGGACGGCATCACCCACCGGGGGCCCGACAGCGACGGCCAATGGGTGGACGAGGCATGTGGCATTGCCCTAGGGCACCGCCGCCTGGCCGTCGTGGACCTCTCGCCGGCGGGCCACCAGCCCATGGCATCAGCTTGCGGTCGCTACCTCATTGCCTACAACGGCGAGATCTACAACCACACCGATTTACGCCGCGACATCGAAACGGCGGGCTGCGCTCCTGCCTGGCGCGGCCATTCAGACACCGAGACCCTACTGGCGGCCATCGTTGCATGGGGCCTTGAGCAGACACTCAAGCGCTGCATCGGCATGTTCGCCATCGCTCTGTGGGATCGCCAGGAACACACGCTCACGCTCGCGCGGGACAGAACGGGCGAGAAGCCTCTGTACTTTGGCTGGCAAGGGCGGGGCGACCACGCGGTCTTCCTGTTCGGGTCGGAACTTAAGGCCCTACGCGCCCACCCGTCCTTTGAGGCACCGGTCAATCGCGATGCCCTTGCGCTATACCTTCGCCATAACTACATCCCGGCTCCGCACTCGATATACCAAGGCGTCCGCAAGCTGATACCGGGTACCTTACTGACGGTGTCGCGGAATCAGCGCGACGCAGAACCCCATCCATACTGGTCAGCGCTCGACGCCGCCATGTCCGGCGTCACCCACACACGTCACTATCTTTCTCCGCAGGATGCGGTGACTGAACTCGAAGCTCTGCTGAAGTCCGCAGTGGCCCAGCAGATGATGGCGGATGTGCCGCTCGGTGCTTTCCTGTCTGGCGGGATCGACTCGTCCACCATCGTGGCGCTTATGCAAGCTCAATCTAGCCGGCCGGTTAAGACGTTCACCATCGGATTCCACGAAACGGGTTACAACGAGGCCGAACATGCCAAAGCAGTGGCCGCACACCTGGGCACGGAACATACCGAGTTGTATGTAACGCCTCAGGAGGCGATGGCTGTGATCCCCCGCCTGCCTACCATCTACGACGAGCCCTTCGCCGACTCCTCGCAGATACCGACCTTTCTGGTGTCGCAGTTGGCACGGCAACACGTCACGGTCTCACTGTCGGGTGATGCCGGAGATGAACTCTTCAGCGGATACACGCGCTACGCTGCCACGGCGGGCATGTGGCGCAAGCTCACCCGGCTACCATTACCCTTGCGCCGCGCTGCGGCCCATTCGATCACGACCGTCTCACCGGACGCCTGGAGCGCCATTGCAAGAATGCTGCCGGGCCAACGCCTTGGTCACCGCTTCGGCGACAAGCTTCACAAAGGCGCTGGAGTGCTCGGCTGCCGAACCGTGGACGCCTTGTATCACAGCCTGGTTTCGCACTGGAATGATCCGGCACAGATCGTTATCGGGGGACTTGAGCCTCCTACGCTGTTGACCAGCCTGCGGCCCGATCTGCCAGGACTGGACCCGGTGGAGCGCATGATGGCTCTGGACTTGGTGACCTATTTGCCCGACGACATCCTGACCAAGGTCGATCGCGCCTCCATGGCAGTGAGTCTCGAATCGCGTGTGCCGATGCTCGATCATCGCGTGGTGGAGTTTGCTTGGCGGCTCCCACAATCGCTCAAACTTCGCAACGGAGTCGGTAAGTGGGTACTCCGGCAAGTGCTATATCGCTATGTGCCACAACACTTGATCGATCGACCCAAGATGGGCTTTGGTGTGCCGATCGATGTCTGGCTGCGGGGCCCGCTGCGCGATTGGGCCGAAGCGTTGATGGACGAATCCCGCCTGAGTCGCGAGGGTTACTTCGACCCTGCGCCCATCCGGCAGAAGTGGACCGAACACCTTGATGGCAGTCGCAACTGGGCCTACCACCTGTGGGATGTGCTCATGTTCCAGGCCTGGCTGGAGACACAGCGTTCGTGAAGAAGCCGCGCTTGCTTTTTGTCGTCAACGTTGACTGGTTCTTCCTGTCGCACCGACTCCCGATCGCGCAGGCGGCGCGGGAAGCTGGCTACGATGTTCACGTGGCCACTGCGCTGACGATGGCGCGGGCCGACATCGAGCAGCACGGCTTCACGCTGCATGCACTCGACATCGACCGCCGAAGTGCCAGTGCGTGGCAAGCGCTTCGATTGCTGCTGGCATTGCGGCGATTGATGCGCTCACTGGCACCTGACGTGGTTCACCTCGTGACCATCAAACCCGTTCTTCTTGGTGGGCTCGCAGCGCGAATGGCGGCGGTGCCGCGCGTGATCGCCGCGATTTCCGGCCTGGGCTTCGTGTTCACCGCGCGGGGCGCCCTCGCTGCCGCGCGCCGAGCCACAGTGGCGGCGATGTACAGGCTGGCACTTGCGCGGCCCGGGGTTCTGGTGATTTTCCAGAATGCCGACGACCAGGCGCTGTTGCAGCAGCATGCCGGCATTGGAGTCGAACAGGCGATGCGCATCCGTGGATCGGGCGTGGATCTCGCCGCCTGGTCAGTTCGGCCGTTTCCGTCGGGTGCGCCGGTGGTGCTGATGCCCTCACGTTTGCTGCTTGACAAAGGCGTGGTCGAGTTCGTTGATGCCGCTCGCCGCCTGAATGGCTACCGCGACGCCCGCTTCGTGCTTGTGGGCGACGTGGACGGGGGCAACCCGACGAGCCTGTCGCGCGAACAGATTCAGGTTTGGGTGAGCGAAGGCGTAATTGAATGGTGGGGCCATCGCAGTGACATGGCACACGTGCTTGCTCAGGCGCATCTGATCGTGTTGCCCTCGTACCGAGAGGGCTTGCCGAAAGCACTGATCGAAGCTGCTGCCTGTGGCCGTGCCGTGGTGACCACCGACGTCCCGGGTTGCAGGGACGCCATCGACTCAGGGCGAACGGGGCTGCTGGTGGAAGTTCGTAACGCTGAAGCCCTGGCGCAAGCGATCCGATCGTTGCTGGATGACCCATTGCGCCTGCGCACAATGGGTGAAGCGGGGCGACATTGGGCTGAGAAGGTGTTCGACGTGCGTGAAGTCGTGTCGCGGCACCTGGCCTTGTACCGCGGCGACGTGCAAGCATCATGAAGGTGCTGATCACGGGCATCAACGGGTGGGTGGCCTCAGCGCTGGCCCGGCACTGCCGTGCCAGGGGAATGCAGGTACGTGGGAGCGCGCGGTCGCAGACGGGCCCGGACGTGATTGGCGTGGGAGACATCAATGCCGACACCGAATGGGCAGCCGCGCTGGACGGATGCGAAGTGGTGTTCCACCTGGCCGCGCGCGTGCACGTGATGCGCGAGACTGCTGCCGATCCCCTTGCCGCGTTCCGGGAGGTGAACACGGCTGGCACGCTTCGCTTGGCCAGACAGGCCGCGGCCGCCGGCGTGCGCCGCTTCGTGTTTGTCAGCTCCATCAAGGTCAACGGAGAATCCACAGCACCGGGTCAGCCGTTTCGTCCGGACGACACGCCGGCACCGCAGGATCCATACGGCGTTTCGAAGAGCGAGGCCGAGACAGGCTTGCGCGAGCTGGCTGCAAAGACCGGCATGGAAGTGGTGATCGTGCGTCCACCCCTTGTGTACGGGCCCGGTGTCAAAGCCAACTTCGCCGCGATGGCTGGCGCCGTGCGGATGGGTCTGCCCCTGCCGTTGGGCAGCGTCACTGGCAATCGGCGCAGTCTGGTGGCCATCGACAACCTCGTGGATCTGCTCGCTATCTGCGCTCGCCACCCAGCCGCGGCCAACCGCACCTTTCTGGTCAGCGACGGCGAGGACTTGTCAACCGCAGACTTGCTACGGCGGGTGGCCCAAGCCATGAACAAGCCGGTGCGTTTGATACCGCTTCCGCCCGCGGTGATTGCATGGGGCGGACGGATGCTTGGTCGTCAGGCCATGGTGGACCGACTCCTGGGCAACCTGCAGGTTGACCAATCTCTTACTTGTGCTCTTCTGAACTGGACTCCCCCAGTGAAGGTGGACAATGCGTTGGCCGGCGCGGCGTCTGCCCAGACAGCGGCGCTGCGCTGACGTTTCGCAGGGGGAGATATGCACCAGTTCGCGCTGACGTGGGCCGCCTTTGGCGCGGCCGTTGTCTGGATCATGTGGAAGTTGGCGGCAAGGCCCGATCGGCGCCGGGTCGGCCTGTGGTGCGTGCTGGGCATCGCCTTATCCGTGCTGAAGATGCTCGCGGTTCAGTGGACGCCTCAGTGGGCGGACACCCCAATCGACTCGATCAAGTTCCAGCTCAACGCAGAGGCCATGTGGATGAACTGGATGGGCCTGCCTGTGGACGCGCGCGCCTACTCACTGGGCGGCTATCTGAACTATTGGCAAGCGTACCTTGGCGATCTGTGGCGTCCGAACGCCGAACTGTCGTATGCGGGTGTGCTGGGCACACACGAATGGGTCTATACGGCGTTTCTTGCTGCCTGGCTGGCGCTGGGAACAGGCTTGGAGCCCTGGGCCATGCTGGCCAATGCAGCCATGGCAGGCGCCTTCCCCGCGGCCAGCTTCATTCTGGTTCGTCAATTGGGGGGACGGCTACCAGTGGCACACCTAGGCGCTTTGCTGGTTGCACTCGAACCGTCGATTGCCGTCAACAGCGCGTGGCTCATCAAGGACACCTTGGCCGGCTTCGTGGCACTTCTGGTCGCCATCACCATCTGCCGACTCCACGAGCGCCCGACCCTGGGCAGGCTGATCGCGCTGGGATTGGCGTTGGGCCTGCTTGCTGGCATCCGCTTCGTGGCCTTTGCAGCCTATGTGGGCGCCTTGTGTGCAGTGGTCGCGTGGCTGCTGCACCAGCGATCATGGAAACAGGTAGTGGCTTTCGCCACAGCGAGTGCCGTGTCGATGGTGGCGTGGGCGTTTCTGTACTTCGCCCCGGTGCTGCCCTCGGTCCATGAGTGGGCAGATGCGATTGAGAACCCGTTGCAAGCCCAGGCACGCACTCTGGTGGCGGATGAGGGAGGCAAGGGCGCGGACGAGTCCGTACTTGCATGGACAACCCTGGTGCAGGACCAACCGGCCTGGGCTGCAGTGAGATCGGTGCTCCGCACCTTGATGGCCCCCTACCCCTGGGTCGCGTTCACGCACGGCCTCAGTGGCACCAACCATCTTGAGCTCTACCTCCCGGGCACCGCGCTGTGGATACTGTGCCTGCCCGCCATCTTGGTGGGCATGCTGGTGGCCGCGCGACAAGAGCCCGTCAAAGCCGGCACCCTGCTGACCTGCTTGCTGCTCGTGGCAGGCGCCTACATTGTGTTTTTCGGAGAATGGAGCACTCGCCAGCGGGTCTTCATGATCCCGCTCTTTTTCGCATTTGCTGCCATGGGATGGGACCGGATTCGCTTGTGGCTTCCCAAACGTGGTAAGTCCGCCGCGCCCGTGGACGGTTCGTCGCCAGGCAGGTCAGTGATTCAATGACAAGAGTTTCATGAAGCGACTTCTCGATCTCATGCTTGCCCTGCCTATCGCGCTGGTTCTGGCTCTGCCCATCTTGCTGATCGCGCTCGCCGTGCGCCTCACCTCCCCCGGCCCCGCCCTCTACTGGAGCGACCGCGTGGGCCGCCACAACCGCCTCTTCAAGATGCCCAAGTTCCGCAGCATGCGCACCGACACGCCCGCGGTGGCGACGCACCTGCTGGACGACCCGGCGCGCTGGCTCACGCCCATCGGGCCATTCCTGCGCAAGAGCAGCCTGGATGAGCTGCCCCAGTTGTGGAGCATCCTCAAAGGCGACATGAGTTTCGTCGGCCCGCGCCCCGCCTTGTTCAACCAGGACGACCTGATCGCCCTGCGGACCGAAGCCGGTGTGCACGCGCTGGTGCCCGGCCTGACGGGCTGGGCGCAGATCAACGGGCGCGATGAGTTGCCGATTCCCCAGAAGGTGGCGCTGGACGCCGAATACCTGCGCCGGCGCAGCCTGGGGTTCGACCTGCGCATCCTGTGGCTCACCGCGGTGAAGGTGCTGCGGCGCGAAGGGGTGCAGCATTGAACGCTCCCTTGCGCCAGGAGGTGGCTTGATGAGCCGCGCACCTGCCCTTGTGATCGTGGGCGCGGGTGGCCACGGCCGCAGCGTGCTGGAAGCCGCCCAGCTGGCAGGCACCCATGAGGTGATGGCTTTCCTGGACGACCAGTTGCCACCGGGCACCGAGGTGATGGGCGTTCCGGTCTGGGGCACAACGAACGAGCTGCCGTCGCTGGCCGCTCGTGGGATCACGACAGTGCACGTGGCCATCGGCAACAACCGCGTTCGCGAACGGCTGATGGTGCAAGCCCGGGCTGCCGGCCTGACATGCGCCACAGTGGTCCATCCGCGCGCCTGCGTGTCGCCCAGTGCGTCCCTGGGTGAAGGTTGCGCCGTGATGGCCCTGGCCATCGTCGGCACGGAGGCGACCCTGGGTGCCGGTGTGATCGTCAATGTCGGTGCGGTGGTCGATCACCATGCCCGGGTGGCGGACCACGGACACCTGGGCGCCAACGCGGCCATGGCCGGCGGCACCACGCTGGGGGCGCGCGGCTGGCTGCAGGCTGGTGCGTCGCTTGGCTATGGCGTGAATCTGCCCGACGACGCCGTTGTCATGCCCGGGGAGGGGCGCGCATGAGCCGACCCGACCCGCTGCCACAGCTCGGCGCGACGGACGACGGCCTGTCCGGCGCACTCCTCAACATGCCACGGCTGGCCAAGCGCGCGCTGGCGGTCACGGTCGATGTGGCCCTGTGCGTGCTCGCCGTCTGGATCGCCCTCTACCTGCGCCTGGAGGTCTGGCTGCGCCTGGAGCCGCCCTATCTGTGGCCTGTCATCGGCTCGGTGCTGATCGCCATTCCGCTGTTCATCCGCTTCGGCCTGTACCGCGCCATCTTCCGCTACGCCGGCTGGAACGCCACGCTGAGCCTTGGCCAGGCGATGGCGCTGTACGGTCTGTTCTACGCCACCGTGTTCACCGTCATCAGCGTGCCCGGGGTGCCCCGCTCGGTGGGGATCATCCAGCCGCTGCTGCTGTTCGTTTTCGTGGGCCTGAGCCGCTTGTTCGTGCGGCTGTGGCTGGGTGGCCTCTACCGCAACCTGCTCAGGCGGCGTGAGCAGCCCGGCGTGCTGATCTATGGCGCGGGAACCGCCGGCCGGCAGCTCGCGGCGGCCCTGGCGCGCAGCCCCGAGCACCGCCTGCTCGGTTTCGTTGACGATGACAGCCGGCTGCAAGGCAACAGCCTCGACGGGCGCAATGTGTACCCGCCCACGCGCCTGGCCGATCTGATCACCGACCTCGGCGTCACCGACGTGTTGCTCGCGATCCCGTCCTCCTCGCGCCAACGGCGGCGCGAAATCATCGAGTCGCTGCGCCACCTGCCGCTGCACGTGCGCACGCTGCCGGGCGTGGCCGATCTGGCCGCGGGCCGCATCAACCTCGACGACCTGCGCGAACTCGAGATCGAGGATTTGCTGGGCCGCGAGCCGGTCGCGCCCGAGCCCGCGCTGCTCGAGCGCCTGATTCACGACCGGGTGGTTGCCGTCACCGGCGCGGGCGGCAGCATCGGCAGCGAGTTGTGCCGCCAGATCGCCGACCTGCGCCCACGCACGCTGCTGCTGATCGAGCAGAGCGAGTTCGCGCTCTACGCCATCCACCAGGAACTGCAGCGCCGCCTGGGGCACGACGCAGTGGAACTCGTGCCCCTGCTGGCCTCGGTGCAGGACGAGGCGCGCATGTCGCAGATCCTTGGGGCCTGGAAGCCGCACACGCTCTACCATGCCGCCGCCTACAAGCACGTGCCGCTGGTGGAGCACAACGCGGTGCAGGGCCTGCGCAACAACGTGTGGGGCACCTGGGTCACCGCGCGCGCGGCGCTGGCCGCGGGCGTGCGCCACTTCGTGCTCATCAGCACCGACAAGGCCGTGCGCCCCACCAACATCATGGGCGCCAGCAAGCGCCTGGCCGAGCTGGTGTTGCAGGCGCTGGCGGAACAGCACGCCGGTCGCACGCGCTTCAGCATGGTGCGCTTTGGCAACGTGCTGGGCTCCAGCGGTTCGGTGGTGCCGCTGTTTCGCGAGCAGATTGCCGCCGGCGGGCCGATCACCGTCACGCACCCGGACATCACGCGCTTTTTCATGACCATCCCCGAGGCCGCGCAACTCGTCATCCAGGCCGGTGCCATGGCCGAGGGCGGCGAGGTGTTCGTGCTCGACATGGGCGAACCGGTGCGCATCATGGACCTCGCGGTGCGCATGATCGAGCTCTCCGGCCTGCAGGTGAAAAGTGCCGAACAACCCTGGGGCCAGATCGAGGTTCGCGTCACCGGGCTGCGCCCTGGCGAGAAGCTCTACGAGGAGCTGCTGATTGGCGACGACCCGCAGCCCACCCGCCATCCACGCATCTGGCGTGCGCGCGAGGCGCAGATTCCGTACGATGAACTGATGGGCCTGCTCGCGCAGTTCGACGCCACACTGCAGGCCAACGACGTGCCGGGCCTGCGCGGCCTGCTGCAACGGGCAGTGCAGGGCTATCAGCCCAGCGGCGAGGTGGTGGACTGGCTGCACTCCACACCCGACCCCGTGGACGACCCGCCCACCCCACCGGCCCCGCTGTAGCCGGGGAGCCTGTCAGTAATTTTGTGTGCGAGGCATAGCATGACGATCAGGAGCATCTAT
>VFQO010001242.1_pt1 | contig 20596 bp, 19 predicted proteins | sample 3512331 | NCBI WGS metagenome assembly VFQO01 (sample SAMN10412371, study PRJNA504923) | tailings metagenome | isolation source: Replicate 3 from Balatoc abandoned mine | place: Philippines: Itogon, Benguet | collected 2017-08-28 | reverse complement strand
TCGAGATCGCCTCGACCTGCATCGCCTCCTTCGAGCCCAATTTCATCACCGAGCCTTTGCCGAAGGCGCGATCGATCTGCGCCAGGGCGGCGTCGAGCGCCTTCTGCCTGTCCGAGCTATTCACTGATTTCCCCGATTCCACGAGTGACAATTGACCGGCCATGACCGTCCCTTTCCTGCTCTATCGCGAAGGCAGAAGCATCGCAACGCCGGACCTTTGTACGGGATTTGTTCTCATGGAACAAGTGGGGAACGAAATATATTTCGCGAGCGCAGAAAGCTCTGTTATCCGCCGAAAAACCCATCGAGAACCGCCTCGATCTCACTCAATCGGAACGGCTTGGACACGAGCTTGCGATCGGCGTGCGCCGGCGGAATCACGTCGCCGCCGCCCGAGGTGAAGGCGAAGGGGATATCGCGCGCGGCGAGCGCGTCGGCGACCGGCCAGCCCTTGGCATCGCCAAGGTTGATATCGACCAGCGCGGCATCGACCGGCCCCGCCGCGAGGATCGCCAGCGCATCCTCGACGCTCGCCGCCTGCGCGGGCTCGGGATAGCCAAGCGCATCGAACATATCGACCAGCATCATGCCGATCAGCACATCGTCCTCGACGAGCAAGATCGTGCGATCGCCCGCCATCACGCCCCCCGCTGCGCGGCGGCGTCGAGCGCGGCCGAGACGGATTCGGTCAGCTGCGCGACCGAAAAGGGTTTGGGAAGAAAGGACACATGATCAATATCGATCGACTGGCGCAATTGTTCCTCCGCATAGCCCGACATGAACAAAACAGGCAGGTCGCCGCGCTTGGCGCGCAGGAGGCGAACCATCGCCGGCCCGTCCATCGTCGGCATCATCACATCGGTCAGGATCAGGTCGACCTTGTCCATCTGCGCGAAGCGTTCGACCCCCTCCTCGCCCTGCGAAGCCGTGACCACCGTATAGCCCGCCCGGGTCAGCGCGCGCTCTGCGACCGCGCGCACCATATCCTCGTCCTCGACGAGCAGGATTGTGCCGGTGCCCCACTGGCTCTTCTTGGGCTTCGCCGGCGGCGGGACGACGGCGGGCGCATCCTTGTCGGTGCGATGGACCGGCAAATAGATGGTGAAACTTGCCCCCTCGCCCGGCTTGCTGTCGGCAAAGATGAAACCCGCCGACTGCTTGATGATGCCATAGACGGTCGAGAGCCCCAGCCCGGTCCCCTTGCCGACATCCTTGGTGGTAAAAAAGGGTTCGAAGATCTTGGGCAGCACGTCGGCGGGAATGCCCGCCCCGGTATCGCTGACCTTGAGCGCGCTGTAGTCGGCGGGCGGCATCACCTCGCTGCCCATCGCACGCACCTCGGCGGCGGTGACCGGATAGGTCTCCATCGTCAGCGTGCCATGACCGCCCATCGCGTCGCGGGCGTTGACCGCGAGGTTGATGATGACCTGTTCGAGTTGACCCGGGTCGGCGCGCACCGCGCCAAGCCCGCGCCCGTGGCGCACCGACAATTGCACCGAATCGCCGATCAGCCGCTTCAGCAGGTGCGATACTTCCGAGATTACGTCGGGCAGTTGCAGGATTTGCGGGCGCAACGTCTGTTGCCGCGAGAAGGCGAGCAATTGCCGCGTCAGGCTGGCGGCGCGATTGGCGTTGCTGCGGATCTGCTGGATGTCGTCATAATCGCTGTCGCCGGGCGTGTGGCGCATCAGCATCAGGTCGCAGCTGCCGAGCACCGCGGTCAGGATATTGTTGAAGTCGTGCGCGACGCCGCCCGCGAGCTGCCCGACCGCCTGCATCTTCGACGCCTGCGCGACCTGGCGTTTCAGCCGCGATTCCTCGCTCGAATCCTTGAGGCTGAGCAGAACCGCCGCCTCGCCAAGACCACGCACCCCGACGACGCGCATCGACACGGGCTCGTCGCCCTGTCCGGCGAGCCGGATCGACAGGTCGCCGCCGACCTGCTGCCCACTGCTGTGGCGGCGGATCATGTCGGCGAGTGGCCCCTTGTCCTCGCTCACGACAATATCGCCCGGATAGCGCGGCATCTTGCTCTCGGACAAACCAGCGGCGCGCACAAAGGCGCGGTTCATGTACAGGAAGCGCCCGTCGCGATCGACCATCGCGAGCCCGAAGGGCAAGAGCGACAACAAGGTTTCGACATAGGTCTGCGCGGTCCCGCGATCAGCGGCGCCAATCTCCTCGTCGAGCAGCGCGAGCAGCATCGGGCTGTGACTGTCGGCGGGAACCAGCGGGATCTGGAGCAGCCGGACCGGCGTCGCGCGCTCGCCCTCGCGCCCGAAATAGAGCGTCCCCGCATCGTCGAGCCGGAGCAGCGGCGCGACGTCGCGCCCGGCATAATGGGTCGCGTCGCCCTCCCCCAGCGCGCGGAGCAGGAAGGCTTGATTGGCAACGCGCAGCCGTCCCTCGGCATTGACCAGCGCCGCCATGATGCCCGCCTGACCCAGCGTCCGGCCGGCCGGACCGTCGAGGTGGCGGCTGATTTCGGACACGAGATCGAGGCGCTCGACCGCCGAAAAGCGCCACACCAGATAGTCTTCGGAGAGACCGGTGCGCTTTACCTGCGCGCGCAGGTGCAACGTCCCGACCATGAGGTCGTCGACACCGCCCTCGCCGTCGCGCCAGGCGCTGCGCCCCGCATTTTTGAGCAGCTCGGCACCGCGCCCCTCGAAAGGCAGCCCCGGCGGGGTCACGAACCCGCCCATCCAGGTCGCGAACAAGTCATTGGCGCAGACGAGGCGGCCGGCACGGTCGGTCACCGCGATGCCGACATCATCATGATCGACCGCTTCGCGCAGCATCGTCCAGTCGGGCAACGCGACCTCGCCGGCGGCCACGGCGGGAAACAGGCGGCGAACGAGGACGACTGCGCCGCCCGCGACCGCCAGCCCGGCCAGGAAGCCCGCCGCGAGCACGCCATCGCGCGTCGCCCAGAAAAGCAGGCCCATCGACAGGATCGCCAGTCCGCCAAGCAGCATCGCGTCGAAGCGCGACAGGCCGCCGGGAAGCTGCGGCGACGCACCCGGGCCTGCCCCCCTGCCGATGTCGGTATCAGCGGAAGGCAAGCTCGTGGCGGTCAACGAATATTCCCTCTTTGGCGTTACCAGATGCGGACGCGCTCTTCCGGTTTCAGATAGAGCTTCTGGCCTTCCTTGATCTGATAGGCCTTATACCAAGGGTCAAGGTTGCGCGAGACCCAAGTCCGCTGGATCGAGGGCGAATGCGGATCGGTGGTGATGCGCTGCGACAGATTCTGTTCGCGATAATTGCGCCGCCACACCTGCGCCCAGCCAAGGAAGAAGCGCTGGTCGCCGGTCAGCCCGTCGATCACCGGCGCCTCCTTCCCGCCAAGCGACGCCTTATAGGCGTCATAGGCGATGGTCAGGCCGGCGAGGTCGCCGATATTCTCGCCGAGCGTGAACTTGCCGTCGAGATGCTCGCCGGGCAGAACTTCATAGGCATTATATTGCGCGATCAACGCTTCGCCCGCAGCCTCGAACGCCTTGACGTCGGCTTCGGTCCACCAGTCGGCGAGCTTGCCGGTCTGGTCATATTTCGCGCCTTGATCGTCGAAATGATGGCTGACCTCATGCCCGATCACCGCGCCGATACCGCCATAGTTGATCGCCGGGTCGGCGCGCGGATCGAAAAAGGGCGGCTGCAGGATCGCGGCGGGGAAGACGATCTCGTTCATGCCGAAATTGGCATAGGCGTTGATCGTCATCGGCGTCATGAACCATTCCCAGCGACGGATCGGGCCGCCGAGATGGCCGATATTGTCGTCATGCGCGAACTGGTTGGAACGCAGCGCGTTGCCGAACAGGTCGTCGGCCTTGATTTCGAGCTTACCATAATCCTTCCACTGGTCGGGATAGCCGATCTTGGTGGTGAAATTGGCCAGCTTCTGGCGCGCCTTGACCTTGGTTTCGGACTGCATCCAGTCGAGCCCGTCGATCCGGCGACCCATCGCGGCGAGGATATTCTTCACCAGCGCGTCCATCGCCGCCTTGGTTTCGGGCGGATAATATTTCGCGACATAATCCTTGCCGACCGCGTCGCCGAGATTGCCGGTGGTGAAATCGACCCCGCGCTTCCAGCGCTCTTCGCGCTGCGGCGTGCCCGACAGCGCGGTACCATAGAAGGAAAAGGCCTCATTCGCGATCGCATCGGGCAGCACGTTCGAGAAGCTGTCGAGGCTGCGCACGATCAGCTGGTCGCGGATCACCTCGATCGGCGTGTCGGCGATCAGCTTGGCCTCGCCGGTGAAGGCGCTGGGCTGCGCGACGAGGATCGCGTCCTCGTTGACGCCGATACCGCGGATGAAGGTCGTCCAGTCGAAGCCCGGCGCCCGCTGCGCCAGTTCGGCGATGGTCAGCTTGTTATACGCCTTGGTCGCGTCGCCGCTGTCGTTCTTGTCCCAATGGACCGCCGCGATCGCCTTTTCGAAATCATAGATCGCCTTGGCGCGCGGCGCGGCATTGCCCTCGCCCGCGAGCGTCAGGACATTTTCGAGATGCTTGAGATAGGCCGCCTGCAGCGCGACGTTGCGCTCGCCGTCCTTCAGATAGAAGTCGCGATCGGGCATGCCGATGCCGCCCTGGCCCATCTGATAGATATAGACGTCGGGGTTCTTGTCGTCCTGGCCGACATAACCGCCAAAGAAATGCTGGACGCCGCTGCGGTCCGCCTCGGCGAGCAGCTTGGCAAGGCCGGCCTTGTCGACCGCCTTGATCTTGGCGAGCCAGGGCTGGATCGGCGCGAGCCCCTTGGCCTCGACCGTCGCACTGTCGAGATAGGACGCATAGGCGCGGCCGATCATGCTGTTCGGATCGCCCTTCGCAGCGTCGAGAATTTCGCGGGTGCGCTTTTGCGACAGGTCCTGCAGCGCGGTAAACATGCCATAATTCGACTTGTCGGCAGGAATCTGGGTGTTTTTTGCCCAGGTGCCGTTGGCATAACCATAAAAATCGTCGCCGGGCTGGACGCTCTTGTCCATGCCGGTCTGGTCGAAGCCGAAATCGCCGATCTCGGGCTTCGCGGCGGGTTCGGCGGCGGCGGCGGCGGCCGGCGCGGTCTTTTCCTTCGCGATGGCGGGTGCCGCGGCAAAGAGCAGCGCGCCAAGCGCGGCGGTCGCCAAAAGGCGGGTGTGCTGGGTCAGACGTGTCATGATATTCCCCGGTGGTACGGGCCCCCGCGAATGGCGCGAGGGCGATCTGCGATGGGGAAGCTATAGACCCGCGTGCGCGGCGTTCAACGGGTCGCCGTGTCGCTCGTCGATGCCTCAAGTCGTTTGTCGCGCGCCTTGGCGATCTTGCGGCGCCAGCGCAGGCGGATCCAATTGTCCCAGATCAGCGACGCAAGGATATAGCCGACGACCGCCGACACCACCGAAATCACGAACAGGCCGGCGAGCCCGCCGAGCAGCGCGGTGCCGGCATTGGCGGTGAACCAGTTCCACCATTCGACGAGCGAGGCGCCCTCGTCGTAAAGGATATAGAGGCTCGAGACATTGGTGTGCAGCCCGAACAGGAAGCTGCCGAGCCACACCGACGCCGCGAGGATCAGCGGGGTGGTCACCGGGTTCGACAGGAAGGTCATCGCCGCACCGATCGGGATATTGGCGCGGAAAGGCAGTGCGAGCAGCGCGACGCCGAGGATCTGGACCCCGGGGATCAGAAAGAAGATGCCGACGAACAGCCCAAGCGCGGTGCCGCGCCGAACCGACGTGCGGGTGAAGCGCCACAAATGGCTGTGCGCGACGCGATGGGCAAAGGGCTTGACGAAGCGGCTCGCCAGCAATTCCTCGCGGCTCGGCGAATTACGGCGAATCCAGTTCATCACCGTTGCCTTGTCCTGGATCTTCGGGTCGCGGGGCGCGCCGCTGCTCATCCGCGGTCCTTCATCAGCCGCTGCTTGTCGCGCTTCCAGTCGCGTTCCTTGATCGACTCGCGCTTGTCATGCGCCTTCTTGCCCTTGGCGAGCGCGAGCTCGACCTTGGCGCGGCCGCTGCTGTTGAAATAGACCGACAGCGGCACGAGCGTCATGCCCTGCCGCGCCACCCCGGCGTGCAGCTTGTTGATCTCGCGCCAGTTGAGCAACAGCTTACGCGGGCGCTTGGGCTCGTGGTTCAGCCGGTTGCCATGGCTATATTCGGGGATATTGGCGTTGATCAGCCACACCTCGCCGCCGGTCACCTCGGCATAGCTTTCGGCGATCGTGCCCTCGCCGAAGCGCAGCGCCTTCACCTCGGTGCCCTGCAGCGCAATACCCGCCTCGAACACCTGTTCGATGCTGAAGTCGAAGCGCGCGCGCCGGTTCTCGGCGACGACCTTCTTCTTGTCGAATTCTGCGGCAGACTGCGGACGGGCCATGACGAAAGCTTTAAATCACTCCGGCCGCGGACAGCGCGGCGTCGACGGCCGCGCGCGATGCATCGGACGCCGGGACAATAGGTAAGCGCACTTCGGGCGAAAACCAGTCGTGGATGCGCGACAGTGCATATTTTGCCGGCGCCGGCGAGCTGTCGCTGAACATCGCCTGGTGCAGGCCGAACAACCGGTCGTGGAGCGTCAGCGCGCGCGCCCAGTCACCTGCCGCGCAGGCAGCAGCGAAATCGGCGCACAGGCGCGGCGCGACATTGGCGGTGACCGAAATACAGCCCGCGCCGCCGAGCACCGCGTGCGGTAGCCACAGATCGTCGTTGCCGCTGAGCTGGCAGAAATCCTTCCCGGCCCCCGCGCGATGCTCGGTCACGCGCGCAAGGTCGCCGCTGGCATCCTTGATCGCGACGACCGAGGGGATTTCGGCGAGCTTGTTCATCGTCGCGGCGCTGATATCGGCGACGGTGCGGCCGGGGACGTTGTAGACGACGATCGGCAGGTCGCTGGCGTCGGCGAGCGCCTGATAATGGGCGATGATGCCTGCCTGGCTCGGCTTGTTGTAATAGGGCGCGACGATCAGCGCCGCGGCGGCGCCGGCGGCCTGCGCATAGCGCATGTGGCGGACCGCGGTGGCGGTGTCGTTCGACCCGCAGCCCGCGATCACCGGCACCCGGCCGGCGGCCGCCTCGAGGCAGGTGTCGATCACCTGATAATGCTCGTCGAAACCCAGCGTCGGGCTCTCGCCCGTCGTCCCGCACGGCACCAGCGCGCTCGTTCCCTCGCCGATCTGCCAGTCGACGAGCCGTTTCAGCGCCGGGGCGTCGAACGCACCGTCGCGAAATGGCGTCACCAAGGCGGGAATCGACCCGGAAAACATGCTCGGCTCCTTTACAAAGACTCCACGGGGCCGATAGACAGGATCATCGGCGCGCCGCCTATTGGACGCCTATTCAGCGCCCCGCAAGGAGTTTGCCACTAACATGGCCCTTATGAATTCGCTGCTACCCGTTTCCCGTCTGGCGCTCGCCGCCGCGCTTTTCCTTCCCGCCGTCGCCCATGCCAGCGAACTCACCCCCGACCAGATGGCCTGGTACCGCGCGCAGATGGGGCTCTCGACCGCATCGACGTCCCCCCCGACCAGCACCAATTCGGTCGGCGACGCGGTGATGGAATGGCGGCGGCTGACCGCCAACACCGGCGCCTCCTTCGACCAGCTGTCGCGCTTCCTGCTCGCCAACAAGGGCTGGCCCGACGCCGACAAGATGCGCGCGCGCGCCGAGAAGGCGATCGCGATCGACAGTTATGATCCACAGCGCACCCTCGCCTATTTCCAGGTCTATCCGCCGCAGACCGCGAGCGGGCACCTGCGCCTCGCGCTCGCGCTCAACGCGACGGGCCGCCGCGACGAGGCCAATGCCGCCGTCCGCCGCGCCTGGACCGGCGGCACGCTCGACGAGGTCGAGACCAGCCGCGCGCTCTCCTTCTTCCCCGGTGCGCTCACGCTGGCCGACCATGATGCGCGCATGGACCGCCTGCTCTGGTCGGGCGCCACCGGCGCCGCGAGCCGCCAACTCGCCTTCGTGTCGCCCGAAAGGCGCGCGGTCTTTTCGGCCCGCCTCGCGATGCGCAATAGCGCGGTCGACGCCGCGCTGCAGGCCAATGCGGTCGAGGCGGCGAACCCCGCGCTCACCCGCACCGACGCGGGCTATATCACCGACAAGGCGACCTGGCTGCGCAAGGCGAACCGCACCGGCGAGGCGCGCGCGCTGCTCGCCGCGCCGCGCAGCCTGGCGAGCCCGCCGACCGATGCCGAGGAATGGCTCGAAACATTGCTGACCAACGCGCGCGCCGCCGACAGCGCGGGCGACAAGCTCACCGCCTATAATATCGCGCGCCAGCTCAGCGACACCTTCCCCGCCGGCACCGTGATCCGCGAAACCCCGCTCAGTGTGCGCGACGATTATACCTCGCTCGCCTGGCTCGCCGGCCAGCTCGCCTTCCGCGACCTGCGGCGCCCGGGCGAAGCGGCGCAGCTCTATCGCCTCTATGGCGAAGCCGCGCGCTCGGCGCAGACACGCACCAAGGGTTTCTACTGGGCAGGCCGCGCCTCGCTCGCCGCGGGCGACCGCGCCGCCGCCGAAGCCCAATTCGCCGATGCCGCGCAGCATTATGACCAATATTATGGTCAGCTGTCGCTCGAACGGCTCGGCCGCGCCCAACCGAAGCCGACCCCGGTGCCGACGATCCAGGTCAGCCAGGCCGAAAGGACGAGCTTCGAAGACGACCGCCTCGTCCGCGCAGCCCGCGCGCTCGGCGAGATCGGCGCATGGCGCGAACAGTCGCAGTTCCTGCGCGCGCTCGCCAACCGCGCGCGCTCGCCGTCGGACCATGTGCTGGCGGGCCAGCTCGCCTCGTCGATCGGCCGTCCCGACCTCGGCGTCATGATCGGCCGAAGCGCGCAGGCGAACAGCCTCGACGCGGTTGAGGTGTCGGGATTCCCGACCGTCCGCGTCCCCGTCGGCCACGAAGGCAATTGGACCTTCATCCACGCGATCACGCGGCAGGAAAGCCAGTTCGATCGGCAGGCGGTGAGCCATGCGGGCGCGCGCGGCATGATGCAGCTGATGCCCGGCACCGCGCGCGAGGTCGCGGGTAAGATCGGCCTGTCCTATGACGCCGGATCGCTGACCACCGACACCAATTACAACTTCACCCTCGGCTCGACCTATTTCCAGCAGATGCTGAGCTATTTCGGCGGCAGCTATCCGCTCGCGGTCGCGGCGTATAACGCCGGGCCGGGCAATGTGAACAAATGGCTGCGCGCCAATGGCGATCCGCGCAACGGGACGATCGAGATGATCGACTGGATCGAGGCGATCCCGATCTTCGAGACGCGCAACTATGTGCAGCGCGTGCTCGAAAATGCCGTCGTCTATGACACGCTGCGCGACCGGCCGCTGCCGGATGCACCGCTGAGCTTCTACCTCGGCAAACGCACCCCCGGCTGATCGCGCATGGCGGGGGACAAGGCGAATATCATCAGCCCGGCGGGCTATGCCGCGCTGCGCGCCGAATATGACGCGCTGCTCGGCGACGAGCGGCCGAAGCTGGTCGAGGTCATCAGCTGGGCAGCGGGCAATGGCGACCGCAGCGAGAATGGCGACTATATCTATGGCCGCAAACGGCTGCGCGAGATCGACCGGCGCCTCGGCTTCCTCGCGCGGCGGATGAAGGCGGCACGCGTCGTCGATCCCGCCGCGCAGCCCGACAAGAGCCGCATCTGGTTCGGCGCCACCGCCGAACTCGCCGACGACGACGATGCGCGGCGCATCGTGACCCTGGTCGGCGACGACGAGGCCGAGGCCGGCGACGGCCGCATCGGCTGGAACAGCCCCCTCGCCCGCGCGCTGCGCGGCGCCGCCGTCGGCGATCTGCGGACGGTGCAATTGCCCGCGGGTCCCAAGGAATGGGAAATCATCGCGATCGACTATCCCTGAGCGCCTGTGCGCGGCGTCACCGCCGCACGCTGGACGCCGCGCTATCGGCTGCTAGACTTGATCCGGTTTCGGGAGACGATCGCGATGCACAGCCCCCTGTTATTGACGGCCATCTTGTTGGCATCGGCGGCGCACGCCGCGCCGCAGCCGCCGATCTCCGACGAGACGATCCTCGAGGGCGTGCAACTCGGCGAGGAGGTAGAGGGGCGCGTCGACGGCGACCTCAACGGCGACGGCGATCCCGATACCGCCTTCGTCATCGCCAGCCCGGACTCGCGCGACCTCTATGTCGTGCTCAGCTATCGCAGCGAGGTCGATTTCGGGCATCAGCCCGGCGGCCAGCTCAAGCTGCCCGCCGACGCATTGGGTCCCGCAGGGCTGACGATCAAAAAAGGCGTTCTCGTCATCGAGGATCTGTCGGGTGGCACCACCGCGCTGTCGACAACCTATCGCTATCGCGCCGACAAGGTCGAACCGAAGATGCGGCTGATCGGCCTCGACGCGACGGTCTATAGCCGCACCTATGCGCATGATGGCAATGCGATGAGCTGGAACCTCGTCACCGGCGATGTCGAGACAAAGTTGCTCAGGAAGATCGGCGACGGCGAGGATGCGACCTATGAGGACGCCTTCGTCACGCGCTTCAAGCGGGCGAGCAAGCCCGTCTATATGAACGACACCCCCGACGCCGAGGAACAGCTCGTCGCCTTTACCAAGGCCAAGTGACGCGCCGGCCCCCGCCTATTTGAGCAGGGCGGGCACGATCCACGCGAGCGACAGGACGACGATCGCGGCGATCAGTGAAAAGGCGAGCACATAACGGACATTGTGACCCTTGACCCCGCTGCTCGCTTCGGTCTCGGTCACTTCGACATGGTCTTCGACGACTTTCATGGTTCGTCTCCTTCTCTGGTCCGCATAGGAACGCGGACTTCCCCGCGCGGTTCCCGCCGGGGCCTGGGAGAGAAGTGCCAGAGGGTCTGTAAGCCGGGTTCTGTCCACCCCTTGCGGGGATAGGCGATCATTCCTCTAGGCCGGCGGTTACCCGACGGCTCAAGCAGTCAACCCGGACGACGGGACCGGAACCGGTCCTGGGCCACTCCCAAAAAGAAAGCGGCCCGTGCCGTCCCTATTCGACCTTGCTCCCGGTGGGGTTTGCCGTGCCGCGTCCGTTACCGTCCGCGCGGTGCGCTCTTACCGCACCCTTTCACCTTTCGCCGGGCCGAAGCCCTGGGCGGTCTGCTCTCTGTGGCACTTTCCCTAAGCCCTTCCGGAGAAGGACCCGCCGGACGTTATCCGGCACCGTGGTTTCCGTGGAGCCCGGACTTTCCTCCCCCGCTTGCGCGGCGGCGATCGCCCGACCCTCTGGCGGGTGGAGTATAGCGATGTTGATCGGAGTTGGCGAGTGCTTGCCCCCAATAGCGACATCCCGTTTGCCCTGAGCTTGTCGAAGGGCTGTTCTTTCTATCCACCGTCGCGAAGAAGAAGGACGGTCCTTCGACAAGCTCAGGACAAACGCAATAGGAGTTGGGTGCTCAGTCGCCCTCGGGCTGCGGCAGCAGCAGCGCGAGCAAAATCGCGCGACATTCGCCGCAAATCGTGCCGTCGATCAGCTCGGGCCGGAATCGCCGCTGGAACGCCACCGTCGCGGCAAAGCCGTCGGTGACGTCGTAGCCGAAGCGTTCGAGCGCGAGCAGGAAGCCGGCGTCGGTCCACAGCGGGTCGGTCAGCTTCTTGGTCGGGCGCGGCAGCGCAAGGCGGCGGCGGGCCAGTTCGCCCCAGGGAAACAGCTCGCCCGGATCCTGCTTGCGTGTCGGGGCAATGTCCGAATGACCGACGACATTGCCGCGCGTGATCTCGTGCCTGTCCTTGATCAGGTGGACGAGGCGGACGACCGATGCCACCTGCGGATCGGGAAAGGGCACATAGCCATGTTCGTGCCCGGGGTTGACGATCTCGATCCCGACGCTCGCCGAATTGACGTCGTTCGTCCCGCGCCAGTGCGAGCGGCCGGCGTGCCAGGCGCGCTTGTCCTCGGGGACCATATGGGTGATCTGCCCGTCCTCGCTGACGACATAGTGCGCCGATACCTTCGAATCGGGATTGGCAAGCCAATCAATGGCTTCGGATCCATCCTTCATGCCGGTATAGTGAAGCACGATCATCGAAACCGGCAGCACGCGCTCGTCGAAATTGGGAGACCAATGTTCGATAAAATCGCTCATGCGTGTCGCGGCCCGATCCTGAAAAACCCCGCCTTCACCTGCGCCAGCGCCGCCCAAATTGCAAGGCAGGTTCAGGCGGCGGCGACGCGCCGCACCTGCTGGTCGGCGGGCTCATAGAGGCCGCGTAGTCGCGGGCTGGCGACATATTGGTCGGTCTGGCCAAGCACCGTCTCGCCGGCACCCAGAACGAGAAAGCTCTGCGGCGCCGCCACCATGCGCAGCCGCGCGAACGCCTTTTGCCGCATCGGCAGCGAAAAATAGAGCAGCAGGTTACGGCAGAAGATCAGGTCGGCGGGGCTGGCCAGCGGCGGCCGGTCGGTCAGCATATTCTGCACCGAAAAATCGATCCGGCGGCGCAGGTCGGCCTTGGCGAGCCACCCGCCGTCGGTCTGGTCGAACCAGCGCACCATGCGCTGCACCGGCAGCCCGCGCTGGATTTCGAACTGGCTGTAGAGCCCGACGCGCGCGCGGCTGATCGCATGATAGCTAACGTCGGTGCCGACGATGTCGATCTGCCACCCCGCCCAGCGCGCCTCCTGTTCGGCGAACAGCATCGCCATCGAATAGGCTTCCTGTCCCGTCGACACGCCGCAATGCCAGATGGTGATGCGGCGCTTGTCGGCGTTGATCACCCGCAGCTGCTCAAGCGCGGTCTTGGCAATGTCGTCGAACACGCTGTGTTCGCGATAGAAAAATGTCTCGTTGTTGAGCATCGCATCGACCGTATCGTCGAGCAATTGGCGGCTGGTCGAGGTCACCAGCGCCGCGACCAGCGCGTCGAGATCGGCGATACCGTGGCGCTGCATCACGGGTTTGAGCGACATTTCGATGCGCCAGATGCGGTTCGGCGACAGCGTCTGGCCGGTGCGCGATTCGAGCACGCCCATCAGGATGCGATAGGCCGATTCGCTGGCCGTCCCGCCCATCATGACCGCGCCCGTCCTTTCAGAAAGCTGCCGAGCATCAGCGCGATCGCGTCGGGATTGAGCGTCGCGGCGGCGATCCCCGCCTTGGCGACCGCGCCCGGCATGCCCCAGATGACGCAGCTTTCGGGCGCCTGCGCAAAGATCGTCCCGCCCGCTTCCTTCAGCCGCGCCGCGCCATCGGCGCCGTCGCGGCCCATGCCGCTCAGCACCACCGCTGCGGCGCGCGCGCCATAGACGTCGGCGAGCGAGTCGAACATCGGGTCGGCCGAGGGGCAGCAGCCATTGGCGACCGGACGCCGGTCGAGCCCGATTTCGCGGCGGCGGCCGTTGGCGACGACGACCAGGTGCGCATCGCCGGGGGCGAGGTAGACATGGTTTTTCTCGACCATCATGCCCGCCGCCGCGACGACCACCTTGCGCTTGGTCATCGTCGCGATCTGCTTCGCGTAAAATTCCATGAAGGCGTCGGGCAGATGCTGGGTCAGCAGGATCGGCGCGGTGATGCGCGGGTCGAGATGGGTCAGGAAACTGGAAAAGGCCGGGATGCCGCCGGTCGAGGCCGCGACCGCGATGCATTCGAGCGGCTGGTCGGTTTCGATCGCGACCGGCACCGGCGCCGGCACCGGCCGCGCCGCCACCCGCGCCTCGGCGGGCGTGATCGGCGGCAGATGGCCAAGCGTGCGGATGCGTTCGGTCAGCACCTCGGCAAAGCGCCCCGAAAAGCTGCCGCGCCCGGGCTTGGCGAGCGTGTCGCTGGCGCCCAGCGCGAGCGCTTCGATCGCGGCGGGGCCGCCCTCGATGCAGTTCGACGACAGGATCAGGACGCGCGCTTTCTCGGCGCGTTCGAGGATCAGCGGCAGCGCGGTGATGCCGTTCATCCCCGGCATTTCAATGTCGAGCACGACGACGTCGACGGGTTCGCACGAAAGATAGGCGAGCGCGTCATGCGCCGAGGCAATCGACGCGCAGACGGTCAGCCCGTCGCTCTGGTCGATGATCCGTTCAAGGATGCTGCGGACGACCAGGCTGTCGTCGACGAGCATGACGCGGACGCTGCGCGCCGCCGGTATCGGGCTGTCCGCCGCCGCGCTGTCGCGCGGGAGGGGTTGGGACGCCGCCACCCGCCGGACCTCAGGCGACGCCGACGAGCTGCAATTTTCCTTCGAGCGTTTCGCGGTCGAACGGCTTCATCACATATTCGTCGGCTCCGGCCTCGATCGCGGCACGGATATGGTCGATGCTGTTTTCCGTGGTGCAGAAGACGACGCGCGGGCGCTCTTCATGGCCATAGTCGAGGTCGTTGAACGCGCCGAGGAACTCCATGCCGCTCATCACCGGCATGTTCCAGTCGAGCAGGATCACGTCGGGGCGGTTGGCGCGGCAAAAGGTCAGCGCCTCCTGCCCGTCGGCGGCTTCGTCGACCGCAAAGGCCATGCTTTCGAGGATATGGCGCGCGACCTTGCGGATCACTTTGCTGTCATCGACGACCAGACAGGATTTCGACATAATTACTCCAGCCCCCGGGGAATACAGCGGGGATAATCAAAAGGGGTGTTCAGGCCGTTAACGTCACGCCGCCTTTGCGACGGGTAAGGTAATGAAATGCGAGGGATCGACGACGAGCAGCGAGGCCCCCTCATGCTCGATCATCGCGTCGGCCACCCGCGCCCATCCGGGCAGCAGCCGGCCGGTGACGCGCGTTTCGGGCGCGTCGATGAAACAGACATCCTCGATCGCATCGGCGAGCAGCGCATAGCCATGGTCGGCGACGTCGACGACGATCACCCGCTGCCCCGGCGCGACCGCCACGGCGGGCAGCCCGATGACGACATGCGGGTCGATCAAGGTGAAGACGCGGCTACGCAAGGCGAACAGCCCGGCGACATGCGGCGGCGCGGCGGGGACATGGACAGGAGTGCCCACGGTGACCACCGAATTGATCGCGCGGCTGCGCAGCGCGACGCGCGTGTCGGCGATGCGCGCGATCAAATAGAGTTTTTCCATCATGAGCCGGCTCCTGCCACGCGGGTCCGCAACGCTTCGAGCAGCGCGCCGCGGTCGTAACGATAGATGCTGTCGTCGTCGGGCCCGGTCGCGGCGACCGACGAGCGCAGGCGGACGAGCGGTACGTCGGCCGCGACCGGGGCGACATGCTCCTCGACCAGGCACAGCTGGACATCGGGGCGCTCGCCCTCGACCGTCTCGTCGCCGCTGACGACGCGATAACCCGCGCTGCGCAGGATCGGAGCGAGGAAATTGGCGGCCCAGCCATCGGCATCGTCGGACAGGCGGCACAGCGGCTGGCGGAGCGACGGCGCAGGCTGGCCGGCGCCATACTGCGCCATCAGCCAGAAGGGATCGATCAGTTCGACGGGTTCGCCGCCGATCAGCACCACCCCGGCGACCAGCCCCGGCGCCTGCGCCGGCTGGACCGCATCGGGCAGGCGGACGATGTCGATCACCGCCGCGATCGGGTAGCAGAGCACCGACTGGCCGTCGTGGAGGCGGAGCAGCTTGACCGCTTCGGGTCCGGTCGGGACCGTCGCGGCATGGACGGGGAAGATATCGCTGCCGATCTGCGCCTTCACGACGCCGGCGCTTTCGAACAGCGCCGATGCCGGCACTTCCTCGACGCGCTCGATCACCGACAGGCGCACGCCGCGGGTGCGGCCGCTTGCCTCGCGGAACAGCAGCAGTTGCGCGGCGTCGCGCGCGGCGGCGGCCTCAGCGGCGGCCTCGGCGCTCGCGTCGTCGATCCGGCCGGCTTCGGACGCATCGACTCCGGCGGCGGCGAGCAGCCCCTGCACGTCGAGCAGCAGCACCGGACGGCCGTTGTCGGGCAGCGTCGTGCCGGCATAAAGCCCCGTCGCCATGATCATCGGCGCGGCGGGCTTGATCACCAGTTCCTCATGGTCGTGGATCGCGGCGACGCTCAGCGCATAGCTGTGCCCCTGCCCCGGCCGCACGAGGATGATCGCGCGGTCGTCCTGGTCCTCGTCGTCGTCGACGCTGCAACCGAGCAAGTGTTCGAGCCGCAGCAGCGGGAATTGTTCGCTGCGCACCGTCGCCAGTTCGCCGCCACCCAACCGGTCGATACGCACCGAATCGCTCGTTTCGAGCAGGATTTCGCGCACCGATCCGCGCGGGATCGCGAAATATTGGCCCGCCGCGCGCACCATCAGCCCCGAAATGATCGTCAGCGTCATTGGCACACGCAGCACGATGGTCAGCCCCCGGCCCTCCTCGTTGCGCAGTTCGACGACGCCGCCGATCTTTTCGAGGTTCGCCTTGACGATATCCATGCCGACGCCGCGCCCCGAGATCGCGGTGACCTTGGCGGCGGTCGAGAAACCGGGACGGAAGATGAGCTCGAGCTTCTCGCGCGAGGTCAGCGCCTTCGCTTCGGCAGCGCCGATGACACGTGCCGAGATCGCCTTGGCGACCAGCGCGTCGGGCGACAGGCCGCGGCCGTCGTCGCGCACCATGATCTCGATCTGGTTGCCCGACTGGCGCGCCGACACCTCGATGCTCGCGGTGATGCCCTTGCCCGCGGCGACGCGCTCGTCGAGCTGCTCGATGCCATGGTCGATCGCGTTGCGGACGATGTGGATCAGCGGGTCGCGGATATTCTCCATCATCTCGCGGTCGAGTTCGACCTCACCGCCGCTGGTCGAGAAACGCACCTTCTTGCCGAAATCCTGCGCAAGGTCGCGGACGATGCGCGGCAGCGGCGAAAACAACTTGTCGATGCGCTGCATGCGCATCTGGCTCACCGACTGGCGCATGCCGGCGATCGAATCCGACAGCCGGTCGAAAGACGCCACCACCGAGGCTTCGGCGCCCGATTCGCGCAGCAGCCGGGCGAATTCGTTGCGCGCGAGCACGATGTCGGTAACCCCGGTCATCACGCTGTCGAGCAAGGGCAGCGGCACGCGGATCGAGCGCCAGCTCTGCAGCTCGGCATTGATCTCTTCGTCGGTCGGCACCGCGACGGGCTCGGCCGGCACAGCCTTGGCAGCGGGCGTTTCGTCGACCACCGCGAGCGCGCCGATCACATCGCCGTCGTCGCCCTGCGGCTCCTTGCCGCTGCTGCCGAGCGCGGCGCACAGGCTCGACAGCCGGTCGATGATCGCGAGCACCGCGGTAACGAGCGCGGCGTTGGCGGGACGATTGCCGCGCCGGACCTGGTCGAGCGCGTCCTCGGCGGCGTGCGACAGCGCGGTGACGCGCGGCAGCGACAGGAAGCCAGAGCTGCCCTTGATCGTGTGGACGAGGCGGAAAATCGCGTCGAGCTGCGCGCGATCGGCGGGATCGGCCTCCCACGCAACGAGCGCGCCGCCCGCTTCGGCCAGAATCTCCGCCGTTTCGGCGAGAAAATCGTTCAGCAGATCGTCCATCACGGTATTGCGGCGCCCCTAAATTCAGGCGTCCACCATGACGAACAATGGTTAACGGAGCGTTTGCCCGCGCCCGAAATCAGCCGCGCAAAACCGCCCCGACGAGCAGCGAGGTCGGCGTCTCGCGCGCCAGCATGACGGTGCCGCCATTTTGCGCCGCGACCGCCTGGACGAGGATCGCCGGCGCGGTGCGCGAGGTCATCGGGCTGGCGCCCTCGCCCTCGGCCAAGATGCGTTCGACATCGGCGTCGAGGAAGATGCGCTCGGCCTCGACGTGCAGCGCGATTTCGATGCCGCCCCCGGCATTTTCGCACCCGATGTCGAGCCGTCCGCCGCGCACCAGCGCATCGACGAGCAGCAGTGCGAGGTTGAGCACGATCTTCACCGCGGGCTTGGGCAGCGGCTCGGCCCCGATCATCCAGTTGAGGTCGATCGCGCGGTCGCCGATGATCCCCTGGATCGCCGACTTTGCCTCGTCGGCGGGCACCAGCTCGCCGAAACCGCCCGCCGACCCGAAGGCGAGGCGAAAGAATTTGAGCTTGTTCGCCGAGGTCCGCGCGCTCTGTTCGAGCAGGTCGGTGACGCGCGCGCGCATCTCGGGATCGCGTTCATCGGCGAGGAGCTCGAGGCCGTTGGCGAACGCCCCGACGGGACTCAGAAGGTCGTGACACAGGCGTGAGGCCAGCATCGAGGCGAAATCGACGCGATCGTCGGACATGGATGGTTATGCTCCCCGCGAACCGGCAGTTTCCGGTTGCCCGCTCCTAGGGCAGGCATGGCGGCGAGCGCAAGGCTTGTGCGTCGGGCCGGGGCTTGCGGGCCGGCGCAAGCGATCCAAGACAGGGGCATGTTCAGATTTGGCCAAACCGAGTATTTTCGCAGCTCTTTTGCCGAACAGTTCGAAGCGGACGGCGACACCTATCTGTATCGCCGGTTTCGCAAAGGCGCGCCCGTGCGGGTGAGTGCGCGCGAGCGCGACGACTTCGTCGCCAACTTCGAACGCAGCTATAAACGCGCTTATCTGAGCATGATGATCGGGCTGTTTGTCCTGATGATGGCGATGGTCGCGACCACCGTCGCCATGGGCCACGAATTGGCCGAATATGTCATCTATTCGGTGATCGCGAGCTGGACATCGGTTTTCCTGTTCGCCCATTACCGCATATGGAATGCCCCGGCCCGGGCGCTCGAACGCCGGCCCGCAGCGGGTCAGGAACGATCGCGCGCCGAAATGCGCGAGATCATGGATGCCGAGGGCAATTATCTCACATTTTTCGCCCTTTTCGCATTCTTTCTTCTGATGCTCTTCAATCTCGCCAGCCAATCCGAACCCCTTGGTTACGTCGATATGGCCTTCATGGCGCTGTACATCGTCATGATACCGACGACCGGACTCCTGATCATCCGCAAATGGCGCTTCAACCGGCGAAACCGCGCCTCCTGACCGCGCCCCCTCCCCCTTGAATTTGGGCGTCCTATCCCCACATCCCGGTCGATGTTGGGGGACGACGAAATACTGACCGTGGCGCTCGGCGATAGTGCCGCCGGGCTGCGCCTCGACCGGGCGCTTGCAGAAGCGCTGCCCGACCTGTCACGCGAACGGCTGAAGACGCTGATCAAGGGCGGCCGCGTCGCGAGCAGCGACGGCACGATCCTGTGGGACCCCTCGGCCAAGGCCGCGGCTTCGGCCATGCTCGAACTTCGGCTGCCGAAACCCGCGCCCGCGCATAATGTCGCGCAGGACCTCGATCTCGTCGTCGCCTATGAGGACGAGCATCTGATCGTCGTCGACAAACCCGCGGGACTCGTCGTCCATCCCGCGGCGGGCAATCTCGACGGCACGCTCGTCAACGCGCTGCTCCACCATTGCGCCGGCCAGCTTTCGGGCGTCGGCGGGGTCGCGCGGCCGGGCATCGTCCACCGCATCGACAAGGATACCAGCGGGCTGATCGTCGCCGCCAAGCACGACAAGGCGCATGAAGGGCTGGCGAAGCAGTTCGCCGCGCACAGCATCGACCGCCGCTATCTGGCGCTCGCCACCGGGCGGCCGATGCCCGCCAACGGCACCGTCGACGCATGGCTCGGCCGGTCGGCGACCAATCGCAAGAAGATGGCGGTCGTCGGCGAAGGCCGCGGCAAGCATGCCGTCACCCATTATCGCACCGTCGAAGCGCTGAAAGGCGCCACGCTGGTCGAATGCCGGCTCGAAACCGGGCGCACCCACCAGGTGCGGGTACATATGACGCATATCGGCCATCCGCTGCTCGGCGACCCGGTCTATGGACGCGCCAAAAAGCCGCTGTCGGAGGTGCTGAAAGCGCGGAATTTCGCGCGGCAGGCATTGCACGCCGCCCATTTGGGCTTTATTCATCCGGTGACCGGTAACGTCATCGCGCTCGACAGCGAATTGCCCCCCGACATGCGGGAACTGATCGATATATTGCGCGTTTAGGTTTCGAATGAAAATCTATTTTGACCGCGGGATCCAACCGCGGCATTTTGTGGTTCAAGGATTTTAGGGAAGACGCTCTCCAATGGCTAACAAAAGCAATGTTCCCGCGACGGTGCCGGCGCTTGGCGGCGAAGCCAGCCTCAACCGCTACCTGTCCGAAATTCGCAAATTCCCGCTGCTCACCCCCGAGCAGGAGTTCATGCTCGCCAAGCGTTTCCAGGAACATGGCGACAATGAAGCCGCGGCGCAGCTCGTTACATCGCACCTGCGCCTCGTGGCCAAGATCGCCATGGGCTATCGCGGCTATGGCCTGCCGGTCAGCGAGCTGATCAGCGAAGGCAATATCGGCTTGATGCAGGGCGTGAAGAAATTCGACCCCGATCGCGGCTTCCGCCTCGCCACCTATGCGATGTGGTGGATTCGCGCCTCGATCCAGGAGTTCATCCTGCGCTCGTGGAGCCTCGTGAAAATGGGCACCACGGCGGCGCAGAAGAAGCTGTTCTTCAACCTCCGCCGGATGAAGAACCAGCTCGAAGCGTTCGAGGATGGCGACCTGTCGCCCGAACATCTGACCAAGATCGCCACCGACCTCGGCGTTACCGAGGAGGAAGTCACCAGCATGAACCGCCGCATGTCGATGGGCGGCGACACCTCGCTCAACGTACCGATGGGCGAGGATGGCGACAGCCAGTGGCAGGATCTGCTCGGCGACGAAGGCC
>VFQO010001241.1_pt1 | contig 20603 bp, 21 predicted proteins | sample 3512331 | NCBI WGS metagenome assembly VFQO01 (sample SAMN10412371, study PRJNA504923) | tailings metagenome | isolation source: Replicate 3 from Balatoc abandoned mine | place: Philippines: Itogon, Benguet | collected 2017-08-28 | reverse complement strand
CGCGAGATCGCCTATCTGGTCGGCACGATGATCGAACTGCCGCGCGCCGCGCTGATGGCGGGCGAGATTGCCGAGAGCGCCGAATTCTTCAGCTTTGGCACCAACGACCTGACGCAGACGACGATCGGGATCAGCCGCGACGACGCGGGCCGTTTTCTGACCCAATATGTCGATAAGGGCATCTTCCTGACCGACCCGTTCGTCAGCCTCGACGTCGAGGGCGTCGGCCAGCTAATCGAGATCGCGGCGGATCGCGGCCGCCAGACCCGCGCCGACGTCAAGCTCGGCATCTGCGGCGAGCATGGCGGCGATGCGCCGAGCATCCACTTCTGTGAAAAGACCGGCCTCGACTATGTCAGCGCCTCGCCTTACCGTGTGCCGATTGCGCGGCTGGCAGCGGCGCAGGCGGCGCTAAAGAGGGGATAGCCCCAACTTCGTCATCCCGGCGAAGGCCGGGATCTCACCCTCGCGCCACGACACAGCGGCGAGACCCCGGCCTTCGCCGGTGTGACGATTGAGGGAGGGGGACAGGCGCATGAAAAGCTGGCACCGCTACGCGATCACCTTGGTTGGCGGATTGGCAGTGGGACTCGGCGCCGCCTGGGCGCTCACCAACGGCGGGCTCGGCGACGGCGGGATCAAGAATGGCCCCTGGACGACCTCGCTGGGTTATGGGACCAAGGCGACCGACCCGCTGACGCGCGCGATGGTTGCGCGCTCGGGGCTGCTCGCGCTGCCCGCGAAGGAAACCGTCTATTGGCTGGCCAAGACCGATGCGAGCGGCGCGCCGCTCGACGGCAATTGCCGCTACCGCCTGTCGGGCACGCCGCTCGACGCGCGCTGGTGGAGCGTCACCGTCTATGACGACAAGGGTTATCTGGTGGCCAACCCCGCGAACATCTGGTCGGTCAATGGCGCCAATGTCGCGCTCGATGCGAAGGGCGCGTGGCGCGTGACCATTTCGCCCGACCGGCCCGCCGGCGCTTGGCTGCCGGGGACGAAGGGTCAACCCTTCCAGCTGACCCTGCGCATGTACAATCCGGGGCCGAGGTTCCGCGCCGACCCGGCGAAGGCCGTTCTGCCGCAAATCGTCAAGGAGGGCTGCTGAGATGCGAAACTGGCTTGGTCCGCTCGCTTTCGGTCTTGTCTTTGCCGCCGCGACGGCATGGGCGGCGATCGGCGTCATCCCTTATGGTCTGATGAACGTCGCGATGGAGCGGCTAGGGCAAGGCGGGGTGAACCGCATGTCCTATGGCAATCTCGCGACCCCGGCGCGCCAGCCGGTCGTGCGGCCGAGCCCCGATCTCGCCTACTCCAGCTGCCCCTATGACCTGTCGGCGGGGCCCCTGGCGATCGATGTGACGCCGGTACCCGGGCGCTATTCCTCGCTCAGCGTCTTCGACGCCGCGACCGACGTGATCTTTGTTCGTAACGACGTCGAGGCGAAGGGGCAGCCCTTCCGAATCATCGTCGCGCGGGCGGGGCAGGCGGTGCCCGCGGGGGCCGAGGTCGTGCGCACCGATCATGACCGCGGAATCGCGCTGATCCGCCTGCTGCTCAAGGACCCCGCGGAAATCGGCAGCCTCGACGCCGTGCGCCGACAATCGTCCTGCGCGACGGTCACAAAGCTGAAATAGGGGGTTGCGCCCCCGCGCGGCGCCCCTTAAAGGCGCCTCTCCACGCACCCGTAGCTCAGCTGGATAGAGCACCAGACTACGAATCTGGGGGTCGGACGTTCGAATCGTTCCGGGTGCGCCATTTCCCCAAATCCGAACCTCGCAACCGGCGCAGCGCATAGCTATGCGCTGTTGCATCGCCGCGGGGCATGCGACATTCCCGCACGGCAAAGCCGACCCAAGCGGCGAGGGAGAGATATGAGCGAAACCATCGTCACGGTCGACATCGGCGGCACCCATGCGCGTTTTGCGATGGCCGAGGTCGCGGACGGCCGCGTCCTGTCGCTGGGCGAGGCGACGACGCTGCACACCAAGGATCATGCGAGCTTTCAGACCGCGTGGGAGGACTTCGCCCAGCGTCAGGGCGGGCTGCCGCGCGCGGTGGCGATCGCGATCGCCGGGCCGACGCGCGGCGAGATCATTCGCTTTACGAACAACCCGTGGATCATCCGCCCGGCGCTGATCGGCGAGAAGCTGGGCGTCGATCGCCATGTGCTGGTCAATGATTTCGAGGCGGTCGGGCATGCGGTGGCGCAGGCTGACGCCAGCTATTTCGAGCGGCTGACCGGGCCCGACGAACCGTTGCCCGCGACCGGCACGATCAGCGTCATCGGCCCCGGCACCGGGCTGGGCGTCGCGCATATCTGGCGCGATGGCGCCGACTACCGCGTGCAGGCGACCGAGGGCGGGCATATCGATTTCGCACCGCTCGACAGCATCGAGGATGCGATCCTCGCGCGGCTGCGGAAGCGGCATCGGCGCGTGTCGATCGAGCGGATCGTGTCGGGACCGGGGATCGTCGATATTTACGAGACGCTGGCGGCGCTCGAAGGGCGCGCGGTGACGCCGCTCGACGACAAGGCGATCTGGACCGCCGCGCTCGGCGGGCAGGACAGTTTGGCCGCCGCGGCGGTCGATCGCTTCTGCCTGTCGCTGGGCAGCGTCGCGGGCGATCTGGCGCTGGCGCAGGGGGCAAGCGGGGTGGTCATCGCCGGCGGGCTTGGCCTGCGCATCCGTGACAGCCTGGTGCGCTCGGGCTTTCCCGAACGCTTCATCGAAAAGGGTCGGTTCGAGGGGTTCATGGCGGCGCTGCCGGTGAAGCTCATCACCCATCCGCAACCCGGCCTGTTCGGCGCCGCAGCGGCGTTCGCGCGGCAATACGCGTAAATTAACACTGGCGCGTCGCCGCGAAAATCGGCAGCTAGGGATCATGTCCGCGCGCCCCGTTCTTGGCATCATCGCTTGCAACCGCACCGTCGGCGTGGAGAGCGCGCAGGCGGTGATGAACCGCTACGCCACCGCGGCGATGCGGCACGCCGATTGCGCGGCGCTGCTCATCCCTTCGCTGCCGGATTATATGCATGCGGCCGAGGTGGTAAACCGGCTCGACGGCGTCTTGCTTACCGGGTCGCCGTCGAACGTCGAGCCGGCACGCTATGGCGAGGCTGAGCCGGGGGAGGGGCCTTTCGATCCCGACCGCGACCGGATGATGCGCGATCTGGTCGAGGCGGTGATCGCGGCGGCGCGGCCGCTGTTCGGCATCTGCCGCGGGTTTCAGGACATCAATGTCGCACTGGGCGGCACGCTGCGCCGCGATACGGCGACCAATGGAGAGTTGCTGCGCCACCATACCCCCGACGGCACGCTGTTCGATGCGATGTTCGATCATCGCCATCATGTCGATCTGGTCGCGGGTGGGATGCTGGCATCGGCGTATGGCGCCGCGTCGCTCGACGTGAATTCGGTGCATTATCAGGGGGTGGGCCAACTCGCAGACGGGCTGGCGGTCGAGGCGCGGGCGCCCGACGGGCTGGTCGAGGCGTATAGTGCGCGTCCGAACGGCGCGCCGCTGCTCGCGGTGCAATGGCATCCCGAATGGGCGGTCGACGACAATTCCGAAAGCCAGACCTATTTCCGCCTGCTGGGCCGCGCGCTGCGAGGCGAATTATGAACCGCCGCGTCACCCGGTACGACCGCTATCTCGCGCGCATCAGCTTTTCGCCCTGACGACGGGATTCCCCTCCCTTTCAGGGGAGGGGCCAAGGGAGGGACTCGCCGCAGGCGAGCGCTCTTCCCTCGACCGTCCAACCCACCCCCAACCCCTCCCTGAAAGGGAGGGGAGTCAGGAAGAAACACATGCCCCGCAATCACGACATCGCCGAACTCAAGCGCCTCGACGTCGCGCACCATCTTCCCGCGCAGGCCGACTGGGCTGAGATCGAAAAACTCGGCGGCAGCCGCATCATCACCCATGCCGAGGGCTGTTATATCCACGATGGCGACGGCCACCGCATCCTCGACGGCATGGCGGGGCTGTGGTGCGTCAACGTCGGCTATGGCCGCGAGGAACTGGTCGAAGCGGCGGCGGCGCAGATGCGCGAGCTGCCCTTTTACAACACCTTCTTCAAGACCGCGACGCCGCCGACGGTGACGCTGGCGGCGAAGATCGCCTCGCTCACCGGCAATCGCCTGCCGCATGTCTTCTTCAACGCCTCGGGCAGCGAAGCCAACGATACGGTGTTCCGCATGGTGCGCCATTATTGGAAGCTGAAGGGCGAGCCGAAGCGTACCGTCTTTATCAGCCGCTGGAACGCCTATCATGGATCGACCGTCGCCGGGGTGTCGCTCGGCGGGATGAAGGCGATGCACGCGCAGGGCGACCTGCCGATCGCCGGGGTCGAGCATGTCCGCCAACCCTATGCCTTTAACGAAGGGCAGGGGATGACCGAGGAAGAATTCTGCGACGCGTGCGTGCAGGCGATCGAGGACAAGATCCTGGAGGTCGGTCCCAAAAATTGCGCCGCGTTCATCGGCGAGCCGGTGCAGGGCGCGGGGGGCGTAATCATTCCGCCCAAGTGCTATTGGCCGAAGGTCGAGGCGGTGGCGCGCAAATATGGCCTGCTGATCGTCGCCGACGAGGTCATTTGCGGCTTCGGACGCACGGGGAACATGTGGGGCCACGAAACGATGGGCTTCAGCCCCGACCTGATGCCGATGGCGAAAGGGCTGTCGTCGGGTTACCTGCCGATTTCGGCGACCGCGGTCGCAGGCCATGTCGTCGAGGTGCTGAAGACCGGCGGCGATTTCGTCCACGGCTTTACTTATTCGGGGCACCCCGTCGCCGCGGCGGTGGCGCTCAAGAATATCGAGATCATCGAGCGCGAGGGGCTGGTCGAGCGGACCGGGACCGTGACCGGGCCGCATCTGGCCAAGGCGCTCGCGACGCTGAACGATCACCCGCTCGTTGGCGAGGCACGCTCGATCGGGCTGCTCGGCGCGGTCGAGATCGTTGCCGACAAGGCGACGCGGGCGCGCTTCGGCGGGGCCGAAGGAACCGCGGGGCCAATGGCGCGCGATGCGTGCATTGCGAACGGGCTGATGGTGCGCGGTATCCGCGACAGTTTGGTGATGTGCCCGCCGCTGGTGATTTCGACCGAGCAGATCGACGAGATGGTTGCGATTATTCGCAAATCGCTCGATGAGGTGCTGCCTAAACTTCGTGCCCTTTAAGGAAAGACCAACACCCTATGCCCTCCGGCCTTTTTGCCCTGCTCGACGATGTCGCCACGATCGCCAAGGTCGCGGCAGCGAGCATCGACGATATTGGCGCCGCGGCGTCGAAGGCGGGGGTCAAGGCCGCGGGGGTGGTGGTCGATGATGCCGCGGTGACGCCGCGCTATGTCACCGGGTTCCAGCCGAACCGCGAACTGCCGATTATCTGGCGCATTGCCAAGGGATCGATGTTCAACAAGCTGGTGCTGATCCTGCCCGCACTGCTGCTGCTGTCGGCGGTGGCGCAATGGGCGATCACGCCGCTGTTGATGGTCGGCGGCGCCTATCTTTGCTTTGAAGGCGCCGAAAAGGTCTGGCATTCGCTGCACAAGGACAAGACGCCGCTGGCCGAGGCAGCGGAAATCGTCGCCGACAAGGATCATGAAGAGGTGATGGTCAAGGGCGCGATCCGCACCGACTTCATCCTGTCGGCCGAAATCATGGTAATCGCGCTCAACGAAGTGTTGACCGCGCCGTTCGCGATGCGCGCCGCGACGCTGATCGTGGTGGCCATTGCGATCACCATCGCGGTTTATGGCGTCGTCGGGCTGATCGTGAAGATGGACGACATCGGCCTTCACATGGCGAAAGAAGGCAACAAGGCGCGCCAGGCGATCGGGCGCGGGCTGGTGTCGTTCATGCCCAAGCTGCTGAAAGCGCTGGCGCTGATCGGGACCGCGGCGATGCTATGGGTCGGCGGGCAGATCGTGCTGCACGGGCTCGATGAATATCATATCGGCGACCTGGGCCACGGCCTGCACGATTTTGCCCATGCGGTGGCAGGGAATCTGCCCGCCGCGGGGCTGTGGGAATGGTTGATCAATGCGGGCGGGGCCGGCGTGTTCGGGCTAGTGCTGGGTGGGGTGATTGTCACAGTGCTGCATCTGGTGCCGGGGAAGAAGGCGGCTCATTAATTCTTCATCCCGGACTTGATCCGGGATCCATGACTTCAACGCCGCTGTGGATCCCGGATCAAGTCCGGGATGACGATAGAATCATCCCAGCAACACCACCGGGCTGTCCGCCCGCCAGTGCATGCTCACCCGGTCGTCCCAGGTGAAATCCTCCTGGTCGTGACGCGAAAGATTGGGGCGCGAGACGCGGATGCGGGCGCCGCCGTCCAGCTCGATTTCGAACAGGGTGATGTCGCCGAGATAGCTCATCCCTTTGATCTTGCCGCGCGCGAAATTATAGCCATCGGGAGCGTCCTGCGCCGCGGCCTTGACCGCTTTGCCTTCGCCCGGAACGTGGAGATAGATTTTCTCGGGGCGCAGCGCGATCCACACATCGGCGCCGTGCGGGCCGGTGACGCCGTGGTTGAGATAGACCTTGCCAAGGCCGGGGCATTCGACCGCCGCCTTGTCGGGCTCGTCGAGGATCAGCTTGCCCTCGAAAATGTTCACCGACCCGACGAAATCGGCGACGAAACGATTGGCGGGATATTCATACAGGTCGGACGGGGTGGCGAGCTGCGCGACCTCGCCCTTGTTGATCACGCCGATGCGGCACGCCATCGAAAGCGCTTCGTCCTGATCGTGGGTGACGGTGACGAAAGTAATGCCGACCTTTTCCTGCAAGTCGCTAAGCTCGAACTGCATCTGTGCGCGGAGCTTCGCATCGAGGGCCGAGAGCGGCTCGTCGAGGAGCAGCACCTTGGGGCGCATCACCAGACTGCGCGCGAGCGCCACACGCTGGCGCTGGCCGCCCGACATCTGATCGGGCATGCGGTCTTCGAACCCGCCGAGCTTTACGAGCTCGAGCGCCTCGGCGACGCGGTCCTTGATCTCGCCGCCTTTCACGCCGGCGATCTTCAAGCCGTAAGCGACATTGTCGGCGACGCTCATATGCGGGAACACCGCATAGCTTTGGAACACCATGTTCACCGGGCGCTTGTTCGGCGGGATGCCCGCCATATCCTGTCCATCGATCAGGATTTTGCCCTCGGTCGGCAGTTCGAACCCCGCGATCATCCGCAGCAGCGTCGTCTTGCCGCACCCTGACGGGCCGAGGAGCACGAAAAATTCGCCCGCGTTGATATCGAGGCTGACATTGTCGACCGCGGTGACCTTGCCAAAACGTTTCGAGACATTCTGGATCTGGATGATCGGTTTGGCGGGTTCAGTCATGGTCAGTGGGTTTCCGCAATGGCTTTCACGCCCTGAGCCTTGAGCGCGATGAAGGTCAGGATGACGGTTAAAATGATGAGCAGGGTCGACGCCGCGTTGACCTCGGGCGTCACCGAGAAACGGACCATCGAATAGACTTTCACAGGGAAAGTGATCGTGTCGGGGCCGCTGGTGAAATAGGTGATGACGAAATCGTCGAGGCTAAGGGTGAAGGACAGCAGCGCCCCCGCGACCAGCGCGGGCTTGATATGCGGGATCAACACGTCGCGAAACACCTGGCCTTCGCTGGCGCCCAGATCCTTGGCGGCCTCCTCCTGCTCGCGATTGAAGGTCGCGAGGCGCGAGCGGACGACCATCGTCACGAAGGGAAAGCAGAAGGTGATGTGCGCGATGGTTATCGCGCCGAGGTTGAACGGCCAGACAAGATCGGTCGGCCAGCCCACCGCGGCGAAGAACATCAGGAAAGCCACGCCAAGACAGATTTCGGGGACGATGATCGGCAGCGAGATCGTGCCGTCGATGGCGCCTTTCCACGGGAAGCGAAAGCGCCACAGCATGACGGCGGCGAGCGTCCCGAGGACGAGGCTGGCCAGCGTCGCGAGCGCCGCGATGGTCAGCGAGTTGATCAGCGCCTCGACCAGCTGGTCGTTGCCGAGCGCCTTTTCATAATATTTGGTGGTGAAGCCGCGCCACACCACGTTGCGCTTGCTGTCGTTGAAGCTGAAGATCATCAGCACCACCAGCGGCGCGTAAAGAAAGACCATCACCGCGCCGACCCACAGCCGCATCCACAGGGTGCGGCTATATTCGAGCGGAGCGATCGGTGCGCGCGCGAAGAGGGCCATCAGCGGGCCTCCGGCACTTTTTTGCGCATCGATTGCAGCGCGATCAGGATGAACATCGCATAGATGAGCAGGAACGACAGCGCCGCGCCGAACGGCCAGTCATTGGCCTTCTTGAACTGCCGTTCGATGACATTGGCGATCATCTGGCTGTCAGTGCCGCCCATCAGGTCGGGCGTCAGATACGCGCCGAGCGCGGGGATCAGCGTGATCATCACTCCGGCGATGATGCCGGGCGCCGCGAGCGGCACGACGATGCGCATGATCGTGCGGAAATGCCCCGCGCCAAGGTCGAGGCTGGCCTCGATCAGGCTGCGGTCGAGCCGGTCGAGCGCAGCGTAGAGCGGCAGCACCATGAAGGGCAGGTGGACATAGACCAGCCCGAACACGACCGCGAAATTGTTGAAGAGCAGCTGCACCGGCTCCCATGTCGGCAGCGGCTGCAGCCCGACAAGGGTTTTGAGCCAGCTCGTCCCTTCCCACAGCGCGCCCATCCCCTTGTTCGCGAACCCTTGCGTGCCGAGCAGCATCATCAGCGCATAGGTGCGGATGAGGAGGTTGGTCCAGAACGGGAGCATGATGCCGAGCAGCAGCCAGGGCCGCCATTTCTCGCTGGCAAAGGTAATCGCCATCGCGACCGGGAAACCGACGATCAGGCAGATCAGCGTGACGAGCGCCGCGACCGCGAAGCTCTTGCCGAAAATGGTGAGATAGAGCCATTCGGTGGCGCGCTTGTAATTGTCGAGCGTCCCCGAAAACTCGATCTCGGTCAGCCCGCGATTCTCGCCGAAGCTGTAGAGCCAGACGATGGCCATCGGCACGAGGAAGAAGACGACCACCCAGAACAGCGTCGGCAGCGACACCGCCGCGAAGGTTCTTTTGCTCGTCTTCCAATCCTGTTCGGCCACCCCCCGATTGCCTTCCTCTAAATGGCGCGTGAGCAATAAACCCCGTCATTGCGAGCGCAGCGAAGCAATCCAGAGCGGTTTACGCATGCTCTGGATTGCTTCGCTGCGCTCGCAATGACGAAGGGAAAGAGCATCCGATTACGCCGCGCGAACCCGCGTAAAGGCTTCTTCGTACAGCGGCTGCAAGGTCGGGTTGAACTTCGCATATTCGCATTTTGCCAGCACGTCGGCGGGCGGATAGATGACCGGGTTGTTCTTGTAACTGTCGGGCATCAGCGCCTTCGCCGCGGCATTGGGGGTCGGGTAGAGGATCGTTTCGGTGATCTTCTTGTCGACTTCGCCGTCGAGCAGATAGTTGATGAAGGCGTGGGCGTTCTTCGGATGCGGGGCGCCCTTCGGGATACAGAGGTTATCCGAATTGAGCTGGCTGCCCTCCTTGGGGATGACGAAGTCGATGTCGTCATCCTCGGTCATCGCCTGCGCGATGTCGCCATTATATTCGAGCACCAGATCGACGTCGCCCTTCAGCAGCAGGTCCTGACCGTCGTCGACGTGGAAATTCTTCACATTGGGCTTTTGCTTGATCATCATCGCCTCGATCGTGGCGATGTCGGCGGGGGTCAGCGCGTTGACCGATTTGCCGAGATATTTGCCATAGAGGCGGAACATGTCGCCGGCTTCCGACAAAAGGGCGATCCGGCCCGCATATTCGGGGCTGTCGAAAAGCACTTTCCAGCTATCGGGCTTCGCCTTCACCTTCGACTTGCGATAGCCGATGCCGAGCACGAGCCAGGTGTATGGCATCGAAAATTTGCGGCCCTTGTCATATTCGACGTCGATGAAGGTCGGATCGATATTCTTCAGGTTCGGGATCTGGGCGTGGTCGAGCGCCTGCAGCATGTCCGCCTGCGCCATGCGTTCGACAAAGTCGTTCGAGGGCACGATGACGTCGTAACCGGGGTTGCCGGCCTTGAATTTCGCGAACAGCACGTCGTTGCTGTCGAACAGGTCCATCTTGACCTCGACGCCGCTGGCCTCCTTGAAATCGTCGAGCGTCGTCTCGCCGATATAGGTGTCCCAGTTGTAGAAGTTGAGCTTGCCCTCTTCGCCATTGGCGAGCTTTTTTCCCTCGCCCTTGCTGCACGCGGCGAGGCCGCCGAAGCTGATCCCGATCGCGGCGACGCCCATCGCCTGAAGCAGCGAGCGGCGCCCGCGGGTCTGTTTGATCAGTTCGTTGAAATCCATCGCGAGCCTCCCTGTCTGTGACGTCAAGCTGACTCAATCGAACGCGCTTGGAAAGTGGTTTTTTGCGCCGCACCAAGATTTCTTGAAACTTTCATGCGTTGCGCAGATACCAATCATAATCGAGCGTCGGCACCACGCTGAAATAATTATTCTGCTCGACGCGTTTGACGATGCTGAACATGTCGACGAAGCGGTCGCCGAGATAATCGCGCATCAGCCCGGACGCATGAAAGCGGTCGACGGCGGTAAACCAGTTCGAGGGCGGTTTGTCGTCGCCGCTGCTGTCGCGGTCATAGCCGTTCCCGACGACCGCGGCGCCGGGATCGGCCTTCGTCGTCATGCCGTGATGCATGCCCGCGAGGACCGCGGCGACCGCGAGATAGGGGTTGGCGTCGGCGCCGCAGGCACGGTGCTCGACATGGCGGCTCGGCGGCGGGCCGGCGGGTATGCGGAACGACACGGTGCGGTTGTTGACGCCCCAGGTCGGGGCAACGGGGGCGTAGCTGTTCGCCTTGAAGCGGCGATAGCTGTTCGCGTGCGGGGCAAAGAGCGCGAAGGCATCACCGACGGTGGCGATCATCCCGCCGATCGCGTGGTGCAATGCGGGGGTGCCCTCGGGGTTGTCGCTGGCAAAGATGTTGGTGCCTGCGTCGTCGTTGACCGAGACGTGGATGTGCATCCCGCTGCCCGCCTGTTCGGCGAAGGGTTTGGCCATGAAGGTGGCTTCCAGGCCGTGCTGCTGCGCCACCGCTTTCACGAGGCGCTTGTACATGATCGCATCGTCGCAGGCGCGGAGCGCATCGGGCTTGTGGCGCAGCGTCAGCTCGAACTGGCCGGGTGCAAATTCGGAGATCGCGCTTTCGAGCGGAATGTCCTGCGCATCGGTCGCGGCGTACAGCGCGTCGAAGAAGGGGCGGAAATCATCGAGTTCGCGCAGGCCGTAAACCTCGACATTGCGCGGCGTGTCGCGGCTGTAGGCGGGGCGGGCGGGGCGGACCTTGCCGTCGCGGGCGCGGCGTGGATCGACGAGGTAGAATTCGAGCTCGACCGCAAGCACCGGGGTCAGCCCGTCGGCGGCAAAGCGGTCGATCACGCGGCCGAGGACGTGGCGCGGGTCGAGATCGTGCGGCGTACCGTCGAGTTCGTAGAAATCGACGAGGAATTGCGCGGCATGATCGCCGCCCCATGGGGTACGGACGAGGGTGCCGGGGATCGGCTTCATCGAGCGGTCGGCGTCGCCATCCTCCCAGACAAGGCCGGTTTCGACCGTGTCCTGCCCGGTGATATCGACGACGGTGATCGAGCCGGGGAACATCCGTCCACTCTCATACACCGCCATGACTTCATGCTGGCGCAGCCGTTTGCCGCGCGGCACGCCGCCCATGTCGGTGTAGATCATCTCGATCGAATCAACGTCCGGGTTGGCCTTGAAAAAAGCCTCCGCCTCCGATCGCGGCGCGATCACGCCCGATGATTTCGACATCGCCCCTCTACTCCTTCAACGCTTTTGTGCAGTCGGCGAAAGCGCCGACGAGCCGGCCGATCTGGTCGTCCGACGTAACCGGGCTCACCAACATCATATTGTGAAACGGCGCCAGCAAAATCCCGCGGTTCGCGAGGAAGAGGTGGATCGCAGCTTCGAGTTCGGGGTGCATCGCTGCCTTGGCTTCGCCGCCATTGCGGGGCGGGGTAGGACAGGTCAGGAACTCGACCCGCGCGCCGACCTGGGTGACGTGCCAGTCGAGCCCGGCGGCGGCGATTTCCTCTTCGAGCCCGGCGACGAGGCGCGCGGCGCCGCGCAGCATATGGTCGTAGGCGGCGAGCGTGATGACCTCGCCCAGCATCGTATCCATCGCGATGATCGCGAGCGCATTGGCGGAAAGCGTCGTGCCGATCCCGCTGTGCCCGGCCGGGCGCGACGCGTTCAGCGCCGCCATCCGTTCGGCAACCTCGGCGCTGAACCCATAGACCGCGCAAGGCACGCCGCCGCCGATCGACTTGCCGACGACCATCAGGTCGGGGCGCGGGCCGTGCGTGATCCCATGGCCGCCATAGCCCGACGAAATGGTGTGCGTCTCGTCGAACACGAGCAGCGTGCCGGTCTCGGTGCAGAGCTTGCGGAGCGTTTGCAGGAAGCCCGGCGCGTCGCGGACCATGCCGACATTGGTCATCACCGGCTCGGCGAGGACGCACGCGATGTCGCCGCGGCGCAGGGCATTGGCGAGGGCAGCTTTGTTGTTGAACTCGATCACTGTGGTCGTGTCGCGCAGATCATGGACCTGGCCGACCAGGCTGGCGCGTATGACCGGCGCACCGCCTTTGAGATCGACGAAGGCGTCGTCGACCGCGCCATGATAGGCACCGTTGAAGATCAGCATCTTGCGCCGTCCGCTAATCCCGCGACACCAGCGGATGACGGCGCGGTTGGCTTCGCTCGCGGTGGTCGTCACCTGCCACTGCGGTAGCCCGAACATTGCGGCGAGCTTGGCCGACAGCGCCGCGCCGCGTTCGGTGGGCAGCATATAGCTCAGCCCCTCGCGCGCTTGCTGCGCCAGCGCGCTGGCGAGGTTGGGCGGCGAGTGGCCGAACAGGCTCGCCGTGTCGCCGAGGCAGAAATCATCGTAGGTCTGGCCGTCGATGCTGGTGAGTGTGGCCTCTCGCGCCGAGGCGGCGACGATGGGCACCGGGCTGGGCCAGTCTTTCATCCAGTGGAAGGGCACCGACTGGAACCATCCGCTTGCCGCGGCCTGATGCGCAAAGGCGCGCGGGTTGGCGGCGCGGAAGCGTTCGGCCTCGCGTTGGGCGACGCGCGCGATGGCGGCCCCGGCAATCATCCGAGTCTGTCCTTCATCGCATAGTAGAGCAGCCCCAACGTCGCGAGCGGTCGGCGGAGCCATTTGCCGCCGGGGAAGGGGCGGCTGGGCAGGTTTGCCAGCACGTCGAAGCGTTCGGCGGTCCCCGCCATCGCCTCGGCGATCAGCTCGCCCGCCAGCGTCGTCACCAGCGCGCCATGCCCCGAAAAGCCATGCGCAAAAAAGACATTCCCGCGCCGCCCGATATGCGGCAGGCGGTTCATCGTCACCGCGACCGCGCCGCCCCAGCCATAATCAATCTGAGCATCGGCGATCTGCGGAAAGACTTCGGCCATGAAAGGCCGGACAAAGGCCGCGATGTCGCGCGGCGGGGTCTGCGAATAGCGTTCGCCCCCGCCGAAGATCAGGCGCTTGTCGGCGGAGAGGCGGAAATAGTTGAGGACGAACCGGCTGTCGGCGACTGCGGCGTCGGTAGGGAGCAGCGCGTCGGCATTGGTGAGCGGCGCGGTCGCGATGTTGTAGTTCATGATCGGTACGGTGTAGCGGCCAAGGTCGGGCTCCAGATCGCCTATCCACCTGTCGGTGGCATTGATGAAATAGCGGGCATAAATTGTGGAATTGCCCAGCCAGAGCTCATCATGATCTCGGCCCATTTCCCGGCAAACGTCAGCGATCAGTTGAGCCTTCTGGCCTTCGATAATCCGTACGTCGGCATCTTCCGCGGCTTTGGCCAGTCCGATCGCATAGTTCAGCGGGTGGAAATGCCCGCCCTGCGGATCGTGAATGCCGCCGTGATAGAGCGGGCTGGCGATATGGGCGCCCATATCGGTCTTGGCGACGACATCGGTCCGGTATCCGAACCGGTTGGCGAGATAGTCGGCCTCGCGCCGCATCACGTCGAAATCCTTCGGCGTCCACGCCGCCTCCAGATGCCCGGTCTTGAGGTTGCAATCGATGCTATGCTTTTCGATCCGTGCCTTCACGCGATTGTCGCGCCAGCACAGGTCGAACAGCGCATCAGCGCGCTCGCGGCCAAATTCGGCCTCCAACTCCGAGGCGGTCCAGCGCAGACCGGGAATTAATTGGCCGCCATTACGCCCCGACGCGCCAAAGCCGATATGCTCGCGCTCGATCAGGATGACCGAAAAACCGCGCTCGGCGCAGGCGAGGGCGGCGCTGAGCCCCGTGAAACCGCCGCCGATGACGGCGACGTCGCAACTATGATCGTCACCGTCAAAGGCGCGCGGGCGCCATGTCTGCGCGGTCGCGGCATAATAGCTGTTGTTCAGCGGATCGGTCATGGCCGCACGGGTCAGACCCGCATCAGCAGATGTTCGCGCTCCCAGCTCGACACCACCGACTGATAGTTGAACAGCTCATAGTCCTTCACCGCAAAGAAGATTTCGAAGAAATCGTCGCCGAGCAGGTTGCGGACCTTTTTGCACGAGCTGAAGCGGTCGAGCGCCGCTTCGAGGGTGCGGGGCAGGGTGCGGGCGCGGTTGTACGCGCTGCCGGTGATCGACTTGGCCGGAACCATGCGGTCGACAACGCCGATATAGCCGCAGATCAGCGACGCGGCGATCGCCAGATAGGGATTGCTGTCGGCGCCCGGCAGGCGGTTTTCGACGCGGCGATTGTTCTTGTCCGAAATCGGCACGCGGAACCCGCACGAGCGATTATCCTCGCCCCACTGGACGTTGATCGGCGCCGCACTGTCGGGGCGCATGCGGCGGAAGCTGTTGACGTTCGGGGCCCAAAGTGGCGAAATCTGAGGCATATAGCGCACGAGACCGGCGATATAGCTGCGAAACATCGCGCTATCGCGGCCGTTGGCGGTCGAAAACAGGTTCTTGCCCGTCACCGCGTCGACAACCGACTGGTGGATGTGCATCGCGCTGCCCGGCTGGCCCGCCATCGGGTTGGCCATGAAGGTCGCATAGACATCGTGCTTTTTCGCGACGTTGCGGACGACGCGCTTGAACAGGAACACCTCGTCGGCCAGCCGCAGCGGGTCGCCATGTTCGAAATTGACCTCGAGCTGCGCGGCGCCCATTTCGTGGATCATCGTATCGATATCGAGCCCCATCAGCTCGCAATCGTCATAGATATGGTCAATGATATCCTCATATTCGTTCATCGCCTCCAGCCCGTAAGGCTGGCTCGCGCTTTCGCTGCGCCCGGATCGGCCGACCGGCGGGGTCAGCGGAAAATCGGGGTCGGCGTTCTGCGAGACGAGATAGAATTCGACCTCGGGCGCGATGATCGGCTTCCAGCCCTTTTCGGCGTAGAGCGAAAGTACTTTCTTGAGGATCGTGCGCGGCGCGATGTCAACTTGGGTGCCGTCGCCATTATAGGCGTCAGCGATGACGAAGGCGGTGGGCGAGGTAAAGCCCGGGGCAACGCAGATCGTGCTGGGATCGGCGATCAATATCTTGTCGGGATCCTTGTCCCAAATGTCGTCGATGTCTTCGGGATAATGGCCGTCGATCGTGCAGATGAAGACGCTGCCCGGGATGCGCAGCGACTTGTCCTTGACCGAGGAGAGGAACTTCTTGGCCGGCAGCACCTTGCCGCGCTGGACCCCGTTGATGTCGGGGACGATACATTCGACTTCGTCGATCTTATGGTCGCTGATCCATTGTTCCAGATTGACTGACATGTGCCCCCGATTGGGCCGAAGAGCTGGCCCGTTGTGCGGGGACAGCGTATCGCAAGGATCGATCGAGCGCCAGAGGGGGGCGATATTGTGCCACTTTCGGCATGATTATATGCCGGTTTCTTCGCTTGCACGGGATCTGCAACGCTTCAAACTTCGCCTAGCGGGCTTGACCGATTGCGCGTGCCGTCGTCAAGAAAGACGAGGGTGCAATGCATCGATGCGTCCGACCAGGAGACCGAGGCGATGAAGGGCGAAAATGATCCGATGGCGGCGTTCTGGATGCCGTTTACCGCCAACCGCTCCTACAAGGCGCACCCGCGCCAGCTCGTGTCGGCGAGCGGCATGCACTATCGGTCGGGCGATGGCCGGACGATCCTCGACGGGACGTCGGGGCTGTGGTGCAGCAATGCCGGCCATTGCCGCGCCGAAATCACTGACGCGATCGCACGAGCCGCCGCGACACTCGATTTCGCGCCGACCTTTCAGCTCGGCCATCCGTTGCCATTCGAATTGGCGCAGCGGCTCGCGGCCTTGATGCCCGACGGGCTTGACCGGATATTTTTCACCAACAGCGGCTCCGAATCGGTTGATACCGCACTGAAAATCGCGCTGGCGATCCAGCGGGCAAAGGGGCAGGGGACGCGCACCCGGCTGATCGGGCGTGAGCGCGGCTATCATGGCACGGGCTTTGGCGGGATCAGCGTCGGCGGCCTGGTCAACAACCGCCGCGCCTTCGGCGGCGGGCTGCCCGGTGTCGATCATCTGCGCCACACGCATGACATCGCGCGCAACGCCTTCACGCGCGGCTTTCCGCAACATGGCGCCGAACTCGCCGACGATCTTCAACGGCTCGTCGATCTGCACGGCGCCGAGACGATCGCGGCGGTGATTGTCGAGCCGATGGCGGGGTCTACCGGGGTACTGGTGCCGCCGGTCGGCTATCTCCAGCGGCTGCGCGAGATTTGCGACAAGCACGGCATCATCCTGATTTTCGATGAGGTGATTACCGCCTTCGGCCGCGTCGGCGGCGCCACCGCCGCAGGGCAATGGGGCGTGACTCCCGATATCATCACGATGGCGAAGGGGCTGACCAATGCCGCGGTGCCGATGGGGGCCGTGGCGGTGAAGCGCGAGCTGCATGATGCGGTGATCGACAGCGTGCCCGGCGGCATCGAGCTGTTCCACGGCTACACCTATTCGGGGCACCCGTTGGCGAGCGCCGCGGGCCTCGCGACGCTCGACCTTTACGCCCGCGACGGCCTGTTCGACCGCGCGAGTGAACTCGGCAGCTATTGGGAGGATGCGGCGCACAGCCTGAACGGCAAGCGGCATGTCATCGACGTGCGCACCATCGGCCTTGTCGCGGGCATTGAACTCGAACCGCGTCCGGGCGCGCCGACGGCGCGCGCGATGGAGCTGTTTCATGCCTGTTTCGACAATGGCCTGCTCGTGCGCGCAACCGGCGACATTATCGCCCTGTCGCCGCCCCTGATCGTCGAAAGGGCGCAGATCGACGAAATGTTCGGGAAGATTGCCGACCTGCTCGACGCGGTCGATTAACGCTCCAGCCCGTCGATCTGCATCGCGGCGGCTTCGGCATTCGCCTCGGCCTTTGCCGCGGTCGCAGCGACTTGGCGGGCGCGCGTCGCTTCGGTCTGGACCAGGCGCTCCGCCATCGTCCGCCATGCCTGTTCGGCGCGCAGATTGCGGTCGCGAACCTGCGACAAGGTGCTGGCCGCCGCATCGATTGCGCATTTATCGGCTTGGGCCTGATAGAAGTCACTGGTGTTCGACATGGCGGATATCCTTGGCTTGGGGGTGGGTAGGTGGTCGGTCGGAGTGGATTTAGTCGATCATCTGGGCGATCAGACGGCGCAATTCGCTTTGCGTCAGGGTCGGCGATCGCCGGCTGGTCTTCCGCGTCGGCGCGGCGAGCGCGGCATAGGGACGGAGAAGGGAACGGAAGCTATTCGAAAGTAAGTTCATATTATCCTGTATTCATTGTTTGTTTTTATCGGGGATCAGCGCCGGTTGCCCTTGCGCGGACCGCTACCGGCCGGACCAGCGCCGCGATCGCGATAGACGATGCGGCCTTTGGTCAAATCATAAGGCGTCATTTCGACGCGAACGGCATCGCCGACGACCGACCGGATGCGAAAACGCCGCATCCGACCTGCCGTATAGGCGATGATTCGATGATCATTTTCCAACACGACGCCAAAACGCCCGTCGGGAAGGATCTCGTCGATCTGGCCGTCGAGGGTCAGTAATTCCTCTTTGGCCAAAGATCAGGCCGACTGAATGTTGACGGCGGCGACTTTGCCGCGCTGGTCGGTTTCCAGATCATAAGACACGCGCTGATCCTTGTTCAGCGTCGCCAACCCGGCGCGTTCGACGGCGGAGATATGGACGAAATTGTCGCCCGAACCGTCCTCGTTGGCGATGAAGCCATAACCTTTGTCGGCGTTGAAAAATTTTACGGTGCCGATCGGCATAGGATGATCCTTTCACGGAAGTGCATTTGCCACCGTTTCATAACGATGACGCCAGGAAGCGTGAGGAAGGAAGGTCCTGCCGTTGCGGCAACAAAATCCGTCGTAAGCGACGATAGCGCGACACAGATAGGCGCTATGTTATGAAAAGTCAAGGATAACCAAGGATTCCGGCTCGGCAAGCCGGGCTTTCAATCGCTGAGATGTAGCGGGAAAGTAACCGAAACCCGCGTTCCTTTGCCGACTTCGCTCTCGATATCGAGCTGTCCTTGATGACGTTCGCCGATATGTTTGACGATCGCGAGGCCGAGGCCGGTTCCGCCGACCGAGCGGCTGCGCGCCTCGTCGACGCGGTAGAAACGCTCGGTCAGGCGCGGGAGGTGGTCGGGGGCTATTCCGTCGCCGACATCGCTGACCGACAGGCGGACGCGGCGCCCTTCGCGCACCAGTTCGACCGTCACCGGGGTTCCGGCGTGGCCATATTTCATCGCGTTGGAGATGATATTGTGGGCGAGCTGGCTCAGCTGCGCCTCGTCGCCGAGCATCGGCTGCGCGGTGTCGCCCAGCGCGGCGACGACATCCTTGGCGCGCGCCGGTTCGCTGTCGCTGAGCTGGGCAATGGCGGTGCGGACGATCGCCGCCAGATCGACGGTCGCCGTCGGGCGGCGAAAGCGATCGGCTTCGACCCGCGAGACCGAGAGCAGATCGATGACCAGTTGCTGCATCCGTCGCGCCTCGCGCTCGATGATCGACAGGAAACGGTGCCGCGTCGGACCGTCGGCCTCGCCGTTCATGTCTTGCAGCGTTTCGACATAGCCGAGGATGGCGGCGAGCGGCGTACGCAGTTCGTGGCTGGCGTTGGCGACAAAATCCGACCGCATGCGATCGGCGGCGTCGATATCCGAACGGTCGGAGAGAAAGATGATATATTCGCTGCCCGACAAGGCCGCGATCCGCATCGTCCAACGCTGGCCGGGGCGCGGGAAATCGATCAGGTTGACGGTTTCGAGCGGCGCGTCTTCCTGGATCCGCGACAGCCATTCGGTCGCCGCGGGGTGACGGATCGCGGTCCGTACATCGGCGCCGACGATATGCCGTCCGAGCAGGCGGACCGCGGCGTCGTTGGCAATCGTGACGATATTGTCGGCCGTACCGAGCAGCGGTTCTTTTTCCTGATCGACCCAATGGGCGAAATCGGGATGACGGAGCAGCGATGCCGGGACTTCGGCGGTGGCGGATTGGGCGGCGCCCTGCGGCTCGGGCGGCGCAGCAGGCAACGCGCTGTAAACCGTCGCGGCGGCAACAAGCCCGGCGACCGCCATGATCGCGATCGACAGGGGATCGCCGCCGGAGAGCGCGGCAAAGATCGCTGCGATGGCGACCATCGTAAGGGCAATGACGAAGCTGGACAGGCGATCGAACATCGCCTGCGCGCCTCGCACGAAGCGAGGGCTGGGCGCAAGGCGATTTGCAGCCGTTAACGCGCGCGCGGCGGATGTCCCAAAGCGGGAAGTCCCAGCTTATCGGTGGTCTTTTGCTTTTCCTTGGCGTCTCATTGGGTTATGCGCCGCGGATGAATGATCGCGAAATTCCGACCGAAAGCCCCGACGAAACCGGCGAAGCCATCCCCTCGCGCCGCCGGATGCTGGCGCTGGGGGCCGTCGGCGTTTCAGCCGCGCTGACCATCCGGCCCGCCTTCGCGCAGACCGCCGTGTCGGTGATGAATTGCCAGATTCCGGTTCCCGGCCCCGGCGGCGCCGGCCAGTTCATCGATACCCAGGGCAAATTGGTGCCGCCCGGCACCAAGGGCGCGTTTCCCGGCGCGCTACGGCCGTTCACCGGCGAAGAAGTGAAGCGCGCCTTCCGCGGCCAGACGCTGCCCGGCACGACCTATAATCAGTCGCAGGCGTATCTGCAGTATATCCGGCGCTTGCAGGCGGGGCAGAGCGGCTTTACCTGTTTCGCATCGATCACGACGTCGCGCTGATTTTCGCTCCTTTCCAGGCGATGTCGGTTCAGCCGCGTTGCCAGCCAAAGGAGTTTTCGTGAAACTAGCTTCGCTCAAACAGGGCCGCGACGGCCGTCTGGTCGTCGTTTCGGACGATCTCGCCTGGTATGCCGACGCCGGGCAGATTGCGGCGACGATGCAGGCCGCGCTCGACAATTGGGCCTATGCCGCGCCGCGCCTCGCCGCGCTGGCCGAAGACCTTAATCACGATGCAATCCCCAAGGAGCGTTTCCACGAACGCGACGCTGCATCGCCGCTGCCGCGCGCCTATCAATGGGCCGA
>VFQO010001239.1_pt1 | contig 20633 bp, 17 predicted proteins | sample 3512331 | NCBI WGS metagenome assembly VFQO01 (sample SAMN10412371, study PRJNA504923) | tailings metagenome | isolation source: Replicate 3 from Balatoc abandoned mine | place: Philippines: Itogon, Benguet | collected 2017-08-28 | reverse complement strand
AAAAGAAGGTCCGGAAAGAATCAGGGAAATTATTGAGTATGGAGCTGATTTTGATAAGGATGAAGCGGGTATTTATAGTTTGGGAAAAGAAGGCGGGCATAGTGAAAACAGGATCTTGCATCATAAAGATGTAACGGGTATGGAAATGGAGAGAGCATTACTTTCTCAATTGGCTTCACTGCCGAATATTCAATTGCTGAATCATTGTTTTGTTGTTGACCTGATAACACAGCATCACTTGGGATACCTGGTAACAAAGTCGACATTAGATATTACTTGTTATGGAGTGTATGTATTGAATCTGCAACGCAATCAGATTGAAAAAATAGTTGCCAAAATTGTGCTGCTTGCTACAGGTGGTTGTGGACAGGCTTATCGCACTACTACCAATCCTAAAATTGCAACCGGTGATGGAGTTGCTATGGTGTACAGGGCCAAGGGGAAAATAGAGAACATGGAGTTCATTCAGTTTCATCCAACAGCATTGTATGAACCCGGAGTATCTCCTTCCTTTTTAATTACCGAAGCGGTAAGAGGGGATGGCGGTATTCTGAGAAATAAATCGGGCGAGGCTTTCATGGAGAAATACGATTCCAGAAAGGATTTGGCTCCCCGTGATATTGTTGCCCGTGCCATCGATAATGAAATGAAGCGTACTGGTACAGAGTATGTTTATCTGGATTGCAGACATATGGATACAGAAAAATTTATCCATCATTTTCCGAATATTTATCAGAAGTGTCTATCCATAGGCATTGATGTAAAGCAGCAAATGATTCCTGTTGCCCCTGCTGCTCACTATAGTTGTGGGGGGATTAAAACCGACGAATGGGGTAGAACCTCCATCCGTAATTTATATGCCTGCGGGGAGTGCGCAAGCACGGGATTGCATGGAGCCAATCGGTTGGCCAGTAATAGTTTGCTGGAAGCCATGGTATTTGGACATCGCTGCTTTTTAGATAGTTGTGAAAAAATGGATGAATTGTCTTTTATTGACAACCTCCCAGATTGGAACGCATTAGGCACAGCAGAGCCGCGGGAAATGATTCTGATTACACAGAGCCTAAAAGAACTTCAGCAAATCATGAGTGATTATGTGGGGATTGTAAGAACAGATGTGAGACTCAGCCGTGCCATGAAAAGACTTGATCTTTTGTTTGAAGAAACAGAACAACTCTATCGTTCTACCAAAGTGTCTCCACAGCTTTGTGAATTACGAAATTTAATTACTGTAGGATATCTCATTGTAAAAGGGGCCCAGTTCCGTAAAGAGAGCAGGGGATTACATTATAACACTGATCACCAGGAAAAGAGTGCTATTTTGCAGAACATTATTCTCTAGCAATGTATTACATAATATTTCCCTTATTCTATCTTCTGTCGTTGTTGCCATGGTGGCTGATGTACCTGATTGCAGATGGGTTGTATGTAATTGTCTACTACTTTTTGGGTTACAGGAAGAAAGTGGTTTTTCATAACCTGCAGATTGCTTTTCCTGAGAAATCGAATAAGGAAAGAGAGAGAATTGCAAAGGATTTTTATCACAATTTCATTGATACCATTCTTGAAACCATTAAAATGATATCCATCAGTAACCGCACGCTGAATAAAAGGATGGGTGCGAATATTGAGGTGTTGAATGCATTGTATGATACCGGCAAAAATGTTCAGTTAATGGCCGGACATTTTTTTAACTGGGAGTTTTTAAATCGATGGCTGCCCCTGCACAGTAAATTTCCATTCGTTGGTGTGTATCAACCTTTGTCTAATAAGACAATGGATAAAATAATTTATCAAATGCGCGCTATCAATGGAACCATCTTAATTCCTACCAAACATTTTAAGAATCAATTTCACAGTTATGTGAAAGATAGATACGCATTAGGATTGGCTGCAGATCAAAATCCACCTAGTGACTTGAAAGCCCATTGGGTACCTTTCTTCAACAGATTAACTCCTTTTATTCCGGGCCCAGAAAAAGGGGCTAAAATGAATGATACCCATGTAGTGTTTTGTCATTTCTACAAGGTTAAAAGAGGTCATTATCAGATTCACTTTGAGCTAATAACACAGGAACCTCGCAGCTTTAAAGATGGGGAACTGACAAGGATTTTTGCCCAAAAAGTAGAAGCTGCAATACGATTAAAACCTGCCAATTATCTATGGAGCCATCGCAGATGGAAGTTTACCTATGATGCAGAAAAGCATGCTCATTTGCTTGTGCCGGTAAAAAATTATGATTAGTTCAAAGCTGCTTCTGTTTTTTCAAATTTGAATTTGCCAGGTAGTTGTTTAATGGCATCAAATCCTCCAACTACATTACGGATATTGTGTATGCCCTGGCGCTTGATTAGTGAAGCTGCAATGACACTTCTGTAACCGCCTGCACAATGTATGTAAATATTGTATTGCTCTTCCAGGTTGGCCATACTTCCCGGATCATTTAATTGTTCCAATGGAATATTAAGGGCTTCTTTTACATGTTCGTTGGCATATTCTGTTTCCCTTCTGACATCTACAATCACGAGATTATCATCGAAAGGCATATCCATGGCCAGTTCATCTGCTTCAACATCTATGATCATGTCAATGGGCTCTCCTGCTTCCTGCCAAGCTGCAAATCCGCCTGATAAATAACCGGCAATTTTTTCAAATCCAACCCGGCTTAATCTAATTAGGGATTCTTTTTCTTTGCCCGGTTCAGCAACAATCAAGATAGGGTTTTCAAAAGAAAGCAGGGTACCTGCCCATTCAGCATATCTTCCGTTCAAACCAATATTGATGGATCCCGGAACAAAGCCAAAGGTAAAGTCTGCAGGATTTCTACTGTCTACAATAAGCGTATTGTCGTTGATCTGTGCTTTAAATTCCGCCACTGTTAATGCTTGTAAACCTTTATCCAGTAGGGAGTCAAGGCTGCTATACCCTTCGCGGTTAATGCTGGCATTAATAGGGAAATAAGGAGGAGGTGTACCCAATCCCTCAGTAACAGCCTTTATAAAAGCTTCCTTGGTTTCTGCCTGTAAAGCGTAGTTGCTTGCTTTCTGAATGCCAATGGTGCTATGCGTTTCAGTGCCTAAGTTTTTGCCACAGCTGCTACCCGCTCCGTGTGCTGGATAAACAACCACTTCATCCGCCAAGGGCATTATTTTAGCATGCAGGCTATCATATAACATGCCTGCCAGGTCTTCCATAGTAATTTCATTGGTCTTCTGTGCTAAATCGGGTCTGCCCACATCGCCTACAAATAAGGTGTCGCCAGTAAATACAGCAATATCTTTCCCTGTTTGGTCTTTCAATAAATAACAACTGCTTTCCAAAGTATGTCCGGGAGTATGTAGCACTTCAATGCTAAGTTCACCCAACGCAAATACTTCGTAATCTTTAGCAACATGCACCGGATAATTGGTAACCGTGTTGGGACCATACACAATAGTAGCACCTGTTGCAGAGGCAAGATCAATATGACCGCTTACAAAATCTGCATGAAAATGGGTTTCAAAAATATACCGGATGCTAGCTTTTCTTTCGTTTGCCAGTTCAATGTATTGCTCAATATCTCTTAATGGATCAATTACTGCCGCTACTCCATTGCTCTCAATATAGTACGCAGCTTCGCTGATACATCCAGTGTATAATTGTTTTATAAACATGCAGTGATTTTCGGCAAAGGTAATTAATCTACCAATGCTTTCACAAAAGCCACTACCTCGTTAAGTCTTGTGTAATTTACGGAGTAATAAATGAATTTGCCCTCACGGGTGGTACTCACAATGCCTGCCCTTCTTAATATGGCTAAATGCTGGGAAGCAACGGATTGTTCTAGGCGGAGTTTAACATAAAGCTCGGTAACAGTCATCTTTTTGTGGTCGTCTAACAATTTGATGATTTGCTGTCGTAGCTTGTGGTTAATGGAGCGAAGGATCAACGATGCCTTCTTTGCCTGCAGGAAGTCTACCTTCACAGGCTCCTCTCCATTTGTCAATAGGATGGATTGAATTGTTGGATTCATGTCTTTTGTAATATTGGGGGTAAATGACAAATACAAAGTTAGTCAATTTGTAAACTATACAGTGTAGTTGTAATGATTAGTTTGCTGTAGTGCTGCCTTTTGGTTTGCTAGGCTGGTAAAATTCCTTCACATATATAGGTTCAGAATAAGCTACATCAGCGAAATTTTTAGCCAAAAATTCTTTCTCTGCAATTGCAACCATATGATTTACAGAATGTTGTGAATTTGAAATAGTATAGTTTTTGGGTAGGATAAAAGATTGAAGTTTAGACGCTCCGTCCCCGCAAAAAATTACTTTAGAATGACAATTCAGTTCGTCTAAAAAGGACTGTTCTAGTATTATCGGGCTGGGTTCAGAGATGGCCAAAAGCTTCCGGTTGTACTTTGCAGCAAAAACTTCCATCCTCCTTGCATCAATCATGGGGTAAAAAATTGCATCTTCGGAATCCTCCTCTGAAGCCATTTGTTCTATTTCAGCATTCGCAATGACTGCAAGCGTGTTGATGATAATCAATGGTTTATTTAGTGCAAAACAGATACCTTTTGCAGATGCCAATCCTACTCTGATTCCTGTATAACTTCCTGGTCCACCTGTTACTGCCACTGCCTCAATCTGATTTAAGTGATATCCCGATGCTGAAAATATTTCTTCAATTGCCGGTTGCAAAAAACTAGCATGTTCTTTCTGTGCTGCATTTGACCGGGCAGCTAGTATTTTACCGTTTTCGCTAATGCATACTCCTGCATATGAAGTGGCAGTATCAATATGTAGCAGTAGTGCCATAGTTTAGTTTTTAATTAGTGCGGGTGCAATTTCGTAACGACTGTTTTCCATTTTTAAATGGTGCAATAAGTTTTTAATTTTTTCTATTCCAATCATTTCACACCACTCAAAAGGACCGTAAGGATAGTTGGTGCCCGATTTCATGGCTATATCAATTTCTGCTTTTGTACTGATATTTTCGGAAAGGGCAAAATGCGCTTCGTTAATAATCATTGCAACTACTCTGGGGCCAATCATGCCACAAGTATCCGCAGAAATTACGGTTTCTATACCGGCATCAGACAGTAGACTGGAAACCTCTTGAATAATGTTTTCTTTCCCTGCAATTTCCATTTTGTCCTGTCCTATAAATCCGTCCCATCCATTGAATCGGATGGTATTGTCAGCCATTTCTGCTGAAATGGTAATTACCGCGTTTGCCAGCACTGGTTTGTGAAGAATGTCTTTAAAAATAGGTCCCTTGTCTTCAAAAAGGGCATCGATATACAAGTCGGCTTCCGGAATAGATTTTTCATCTCCTTTAAATACAGTGACCTGGTGGTCTGTAGAATTTATTTTTTTAGTTAAAATGATAACCTGTTCCGGAGTTCCGTGAATTAAAATATGCATACGCTGAATTGGTTAGCAAATTTAGGTTGGCAGGTTGATTAAAAAACACCAATTTGCCTGTTCAAACGATTTATATGCCAAAGCAAGTGATTAAAACCAGTCAGGCTCCCGCTCCTATAGGACCCTATAATCAAGCCATTAAAGCCAATGGATTTGTTTTTTTAAGTGGACAAGTTGCGTTTAATCCAGCAACCGGTGAACTGGTGCAGGATAGCCTTGCAGCAGAAACGCATCAGGTAATGAAAAATATTGAAGCGGTTTTAAAAGAAGCCAGACTTTCCTTTGAGCATGTTGTTAAAACAACCATCTTCTTGAGTGATATGTCTTTGTTTGCTGAGGTAAATGAAGTGTATGGCTCTTATTTTACAGGGGATTATCCCGCCAGGGAAACCGTTGCTGTGAAAGGATTGCCCAGAGGAGTTAATGTTGAAATTTCCATGACTGCCGTAATTGACTTATAAACCTGTTAGTTGATAACGGGTGGTAAATGCATACCACTCGTTTGGTGCTAAATGTAATAAGCCTATCTGATTATTGAAGTTATCCGGAGCACCCGATAAATTTTCAATGGCTATGCTATTTCTATGCGGTGGTGTATACACTTGTAATATGGGGTAAGAGGGATCAGGCCTTACGGTTAATTTCAAGGCCCCATAACTGAGTGTGCAGGTGCCGTTTTCTTTTAATACAAAAGAGTTATCAAGAAAAACACCATCCAGTAAAGCGGGTGTCTGAAAACGTTTGTCGCTAAGCTGATTCCCTGTTGGGATAAGGGTTTCATCGAATTCCAACTGTGTGTCTGCATCAAATTGAAGTTGGTATTCATCTACTTTTCCACCCAGACTAAAATAAGGATGCCATCCATCTGCATAAGGAATGGCCATTTGATTTTGATGGCGTACCTGCGTAGTTACGCTTAGCTGATGATTTTCAGTAAGGATCCAAGTGATTTGCATTTTAAAAGGAAAGGGATAGCCTGCATCTGTTCCTGCATAATGATAGCTTAGTGTTACCTGTGCTTCTGTTTCTGTAGCTTGAATATTGTCAATATCAAATGACGCATCATACAATAAACCATGTAGGGCATGTTCATTTAGATAGTTTTTATGGATGGTATAAGTATCCTGATTGAATGTATAAGTTCCTTTGTGCATGCGGCAAACAAAGGGGCTAATTTTAGCGCTTTTAAATGCCGCTGTAATGTCGCGGGCTGCCTGTTGAGGCGATTCAAATCCATCTATACAATTAACCGAATTTCCATTTATAGGAATACTAAAATGGTTAAGAATACTTCCAAAAGCATAGATTTCTGCCCTGCATTGTGTCTGGTTGTCGGCAAGTTGTATTATGGGTGCGGATAAATGGTCTGAAACGGTGGCTGAAAAACGCATATTTTTTCTTTGCTGTTAAGATAATCCAAATTGCCCCTTTTCTTGCAATAAAAAAACTAACAACTGTTCACCCCTTGTAATATTGCAGTATTTTTGCGCCAATTTAAAAGATCAGCTATGGCTTTTGCTTTACAGAATAAAGTTAGGATTGTTACCGCTGCGAGTTTGTTTGATGGGCATGATGCTGCAATTAATATCATGCGTAGAATTCTGCAATCGAAAGGGGCGGAAATTATTCATCTCGGGCATAATAGAAGTGTGGCAGAAATTGTAGAATGTGCCATTGAAGAAGATGTACAGGGAATTGCAATTACCAGTTACCAAGGAGGGCATGTAGAGTTTTTTAAATACATGAAAGATTTGCTGGATCAGAATGGCTGTGGGCATATAAAAATATTTGGTGGTGGAGGTGGAACTATTTTGCCGGAGGAGATTAGAGAATTGCATCAATATGGCATCACTCGTATTTACAGTCCGGACGATGGAAGAAAAATGGGACTGGAAGGAATGATTGAAGATGTTTTAACGCAGTGTGATTTTGCATTGGACCAGCCTGCTAATATTGCTACTCCCATGAATCTGGGTGAGGCGAAAGATATTAGAAATATTGCACGTAAAATTACCATTGCAGAAAATTTGGGTACCGTTGACACTGAGGAAATGGCACTTGATACCGGATCGGTACCCGTGTTGGGAATTACCGGAACAGGTGGTGCAGGCAAGAGTTCGGTTACAGATGAAATTGTAAGAAGGTACCTGAATAATTATACAGATAAAACCATTGCCGTTATTTCAGTAGATCCTTCCAAGAAAAAAACAGGAGGGGCCTTGTTGGGTGACAGAATCCGTATGAATGCTATTGCACATAATCGTGCGTACATGCGAAGCCTGGCTACCCGTGATGATAATACTGCGCTTAGTGCCCATGTGCAGGAAGCTATTAATATCTGCAAAACGGCAGGCTTTGATATGGTAATTCTGGAGTCTGCTGGAGTGGGCCAGAGTGATGCTTCCATTTTGGAATTCTGTGATGTGAGTTTGTATGTGATGACGCCGGAATACGGTGCAGCATCTCAGTTAGAAAAAATTAATATGCTTGATTATGCAGATATTATCTGTATCAACAAGTTTGATAAAGCAGGTGCACTGGATGCATTGCATGATGTTAGAAAACAATACAAGCGCAATCATGAATTATGGTCCGTCGCAGATGAAGATTTACCGGTAGTAGGAACCATTGCTGCTCAGTTTAATGACAGCGGTATTAATCAACTCTTCGGTAAAATCATACAGGCTATTCAGGATAAATGCGGGGTGCATTTTACCAGTGAAACTGCTATTCATGCCGGACTGAAAGAGACTACTACCCGTGCTCAGATAATCCCTGCAAAGCGGGTAAGATATCTTGCTGAAATTGCAGATGCCAACCGCAGTTATAATGAATGGGCAAATGAGCAATGTGTAATTGCATCTAAATGGTATCAAGTACAAGGCACCATTCAGTCTTTGCCCGCAAATGCCAGCTCAACTGTTGAGTTACAAAATATTGCCAATAGTTTTGCACAGTCCTTACATCCGGATTGCAAACAATTAATTGAAAACTGGCCGGCATTGGTAAAAAAATACCAGGCTGATTATTTTGAATATACTGTAAGAGATAAAACCATCCGTCAGTCATTAACCACCCAATCATTAAGTGGTACCCGGATTCCTAAAGTGATATTGCCGAGATACAAAGACTGGGGTGATATATTAAGATGGCAGTTACAGGAAAATATACCTGGTCAGTTTCCTTATACCGCAGGAGTATTTGAACTGAAAAGACAGGGAGAAGATCCTACCCGAATGTTTGCCGGTGAAGGTGGACCAGAAAGAACCAATAAACGTTTTCACTATGTTTCACTGGGTCAGCCTGCCATTCGTTTGTCCACAGCATTTGATAGTGTTACATTATACGGAGAAGATCCGGATTTAAGACCAGATATATACGGAAAAGTCGGAAATAGCGGTGTGAGCATTGCCACCGTGGATGATGCAAAAAAACTATACAGTGGTTTTGACCTTTGCGATCCCAAGACTTCAGTGAGTATGACCATCAACGGTCCAGCTCCCATTATACTCGCTTTCTTTATGAATGCGGCAATTGATCAGTTGTGTGAAAAATGGATTACAGCCAATAATAAGTGGGAAGAAGTAAACGCTATCATTGCAGCCAAGTTCAATAAAATGCCAAGACCAGTGTATTATAATCCATCCTTGCCCGAGCGTTTGCCAGAAGGGAATAATGGATTGGGCATTGGTCTTTTGGGTGTGAGTGGCGATGAAGTATTGCCTTCAGACATTTATGCGAAACTAAGAGCGGAAGCGCTTTCACAGGTAAGAGGAACCGTACAGGCAGATATTTTAAAAGAAGATCAGGCTCAGAATACCTGTATTTTTTCTACCGAGTTTGCCCTTAAGCTGATGGGGGATGTTCAGGCATTTTTTATTGATCAGAAGGTTCGGAATTTTTATAGTGTAAGTATCAGTGGTTACCATATTGCAGAAGCAGGTGCCAATCCAATTACTCAGCTGGCATTCACCTTGGCCAATGGCTTTACTTTTGTGGAATATTATTTGAGCCGCGGCATGCATATTGATGATTTTGCACCGAATCTTTCTTTCTTTTTCAGCAATGGCATGGATCCTGAATACAGCGTGATTGGAAGAGTTGCCAGAAGAATTTGGGCCAAAGCCATGAAGCAGAAGTACAAGGGGAACGATCGTTCTCAGAAGCTTAAGTATCATATTCAAACCAGCGGAAGAAGCCTTCACGCGCAGGAAATTGATTTTAATGATATCAGAACCACCCTGCAGGCATTGTATGCCATATACGATAACTGCAACAGCTTGCATACAAACGCGTACGATGAAGCAATTACTACTCCTACGGAAGAGAGTGTAAGAAGAGCAATGGCCATACAGCTAATTATTAATCGTGAGTTGGGTACTGCTAACACAGAAAACTTTATTCAGGGTAGTTTTGCTATTGAAGAATTAACCGATCTGGTAGAAGAAGCAGTACTGATAGAATTTGAAAGAATTTCTGAAAGAGGAGGTGTATTGGGTGCGATGGAAAGAATGTACCAGCGGAATAAGATTCAGGAAGAAAGTCTTTATTATGAAACCAAAAAGCACACAGGTGAATTGCCATTGATTGGTGTGAATACCTTCTTGAATAAAAAAGGAAGTCCTACGGTTCTGCCTGGAGAAGTAATCAGGAGCACAACCGAAGAAAAAGAGCAGCAGATACAGAATCTAAAAGCATTCAAGCATCGGAATGAAGGAAAAAGCAAGGCCGCACTTTTTCAGTTACAGCAGGTTGCTATCAACAATGGTAATCTATTTGAGGAATTGATGGAAACCGTGAAATACTGTTCTCTGGGAGAAATTACCAATGCCTTATACCAGGTGGGTGGTCAATATCGCAGAAATATGTAAATTGAATCATGATGAAAAAAATGAGCTTTGTTTTAGTAATGGTATTCTTAGCGTTAACCAATCTAAATGCGCAGCATCGGAAAATTGATACCATCATGAAATTGGGTAATGTTGGTTTCAAGTTGGTTTGTAACAATAAGAACGACGACAAAAACTATGTTACAGTTAGTCCCATTGGGTTCAGCAGTGGCGCTAGGGACGTTAGCTTTGAGGTAAAGGGTAGAATCCGTAAGGCAGAAGTAGATGATTTAAACGGAGATCTGTTTCCGGATATGGTTATATATGTTTATCTGAATGGGAATGAAGAAAAAGGAACTGTGTTCGGGGTGTCTTCTGTTAAGAACGAAACATTTGCTGGTATTGGATTTCCGGATATTGTAGACGATCCCAAATTAAGAACCGGGTACAAGGGCTTTGATACTTTTATGTTAATGGAAGGAACGCTGATGCGTAGGTTCCCAGTTTTTACAGCAGACTCTGTCGGTGCTGAACGTACGGGTATGTATCGTCAAATACAATACAGAGTGGTTACTGGTGACAGAGGGATGCTGACTTTTAAGCCAGTCAGAAGTTATGAATTTGCCAAGCAGTAGTTTGTGTATTAAATAATTGATAAGCCGTATTTTCTTTTAAACAGAAGTGTACCTTTAGCCAACTAAAGATTGCACTATGTTAAGATTGCTTTGTTTTGGCCTTGCCCTTTTTACTTTTCAATGCACCTTTGCACAGACAGTTCCACAACTGTTAGCAAAAAAAGTAACCTTGCCAAATGGATGGGGCTTAACACCTGTAGGAAGAAGTCTTTCTTTGGGAGACCTGCCTTTGAATATGGTCGTTAGCCGCTCTCAGCAGTTGATGGCGGTGACCAATAATGGACAGGGAACACAGAGTATTCAATTAATAGACCCTGTTGCAGAAAAAGTACTTGATTCAAAAATTATCGAAAGAAGCTGGTATGGATTGGCTTTCAGCAGTGATGAAAAAAAGTTATATGCTTCCGGTGGACATAGTAACCGCATTGAAATTTTTTCTATTGAAAACAAAAAACTGAATCTGGTTGATTCAATTGTTTTGGGAAAAAAATGGCCCAATAAAATCAGTCCGGCTGGTATAGCCATTGACCATGCTAAACAATGGATGTATATTGTTACCAGAGAGAACAATCAACTTTACATTGTTGATTTAGCTACTAAGCAAATATTATTTAAACAGGCACTGGAAGGAGAAGCGTACACTTGTGTTTTATCTCCAGACAATCGTTTCTTATATATCAGCTGCTGGGGTTGCGATAAAGTGTATCAGTTTAATACAGCTGAAAGAAGAATAACAGCTACTATTCCAGTAGGAGATAATCCCAATGAAATTGTTTTAAATAAAAAAGGAACGGTATTGTATGTAGCCAATGCCAATGATAATTCAGTATCTGTAATCAATACAAAGGAATTGAAAGTGGTGGAAGTATTAAACGTGGCTTTGTATCCGGATGCACCCAATGGATCTACTACCAATGGGCTTGCTTTAAGTGCAGATGAAAAAACCCTATTCGTGGCCAATGCAGATAACAATTGTTTGGCTGTGTATGATGTATCTGTTCCTGTATCCAGCAAGAGTAAGGGCTTTATACCCGTGGGTTGGTATCCGACCAATGTAAAAGTGATTGGCAATAAAATTTTTGTTACCAATGGGAAGGGCTTTTCTTCCAAAGCCAATGTGTATGGTCCTAATCCATTCGCCAATAAGCAAATTGTTTTGCATCACGAAGGAGATCCGAATAAGCCGGAAGGAGTGGAGTATATAGCAGGACTTTTCATGGGTACCATGAGCATTATCAATATGCCAAGTGCCAAGCAGATGAGTGTGTATTCGCAGGTGGTTTATCAGAATACACCCTACAACAAAGTGAAAGAAAAAATAGCACAAGGTGAAGCAGGTAATCCTATCCCCAGAAAAGTAGGAGATAAAAGTCCTATCAAATATGTATTCTATGTGATAAAAGAAAACAGAACTTACGATCAGGTACTAGGTGATATGAAGGAAGGGAATGGTGATCCAAGACTTACTTTATTTGGTGAAAATATTACCCCTAACCAGCATGCGCTTGCCAGAAATTTTGTGTTGCTCGATAATTTTTATGTAGATGGCGAAGTGAGTATGGATGGTCATAACTGGACCATGGGGGCTTATGCAACCGATTTTTTGGAGAAGAGTTGGGTGAGCAGTTACGGTGGAAGAGGCGGCAGTTATGATGGGGAAGGGAACAGAAAAGTAGCCAATAACAAAGGGGGATTTTTCTGGGACCACGCCAAGCGTGCCGGAGTTAGTTTCAGAAGTTATGGCGAATTTGTAGACAATTACAAAGCAAATATTCCTGTATTGGAAGGTAACTTCTGTAAATACTTTACAGGCTATAACAATTCTGTGATGGATACCACGCGTTATGCTCAGTGGAAAAGAGATTTTGATTCGTTAATCGCTATTAATAAAGTTCCTCAGTTTAATTCCATCCGTTTTTCCAATGACCATACAGAAGGATTAAAATTGGGCAGACCCACTCCTTATGCGCATGTGGCTGATAATGATTATGCAGTTGGCCTTTTTGTTGAATACCTGAGCAAGAGTCCCATCTGGAAAGAGACGGCCATTTTTATTGTGGAAGACGATGCGCAGAATGGAGCAGACCATGTGGATGCACATAGAAGCATTGCATTTGTTGCGGGTGGATTTGTTAAAAGAGGATATGTAGATCACACTATGTATAGTACATCTTCTGCGCTAAGAACCATGGAGCTGATTTTAGGTATGCCTCCCATGAGTCAGTACGATGCAGCTGCTACACCCATGTGGCGTTGTTTTACATCTACTCCGGATTTAACTCCCTTTACTTCCATATTACCCAAAATAGATTTGAAAGAAAGGAATACGGCTAGAAACGAATGGCAACGCCGTTCTGAAGCCTTTAGCTTGGCCAAAGAAGACGATGTGCCAGATCTTGAATTTAATAAGGTTTTATGGCATGGATTAAAAGGGGATGATATTCCATTCCCTGGTCCAAAGCGAGCTGCATTTTATAAGCCAATACAAAAAGCAGATAAGGATTAGTCAACAATTCAATGTCCCAGGCATTATATATACCATGAGATATTATTCAATAGATGAAATAAAAAACTGGGAGCGTTTTTATCGGGCCAATTTTATCAATTGCCTTACGGGATTTAAACCGGTAAGTTTGGTGGGAACTGTTAGTAAGGAAGGGATTCCCAATTTGTCTGTTGTAAGCAGTATTGTGCACCTGGGGGCAGATCCGGCTTTGATAGGATATATCAATCGGCCACTAGCTGCTGCTCCAGATAGCATCCAAAATATCAAAGATACCGGTCATTATACGGTGAATCATATTACGGAAACATTTTTTACAAAAGCACATCAGTGTAGTGCCAAATATGCGCCTGCAATAAACGAGTTTAAAGTAGTTGGTTTACAATCCCAATTTGAGGAAGGAATCATTGCACCCTTTGTTCAGGAGTCTCCAGTAAAATACCATCTTAAGCTCGTTGAAATTGTACCGATCACGCATAACCAGACTTTTTTTGTGATTGGTGCTTTACAGGCAGTTTTTTTGAGTGAAAGTATAGTAGAAACAGATGGATTTATCAATCTTGAGAAAGCAGGATCCATGTTGTCATTGGGCTTGGATGGGTATGCCAAAGCGGCTATGGTGCAACGTCTCCCTTATGCAAAACCTTAGCGTATAATAGAAATTCATTTTTGTTCAGAGGGAGTTGAACTGTTTGATGAAAACTAAAACCTTGCTTTTCCAGCACCCTGATGGAGGCCATATTCGATGGGATGGTGATACCATAAACCGTTGGTATTTGTAATTGCTTATCTGCATATTCTAGAATTATTTCACTGGCTTCCGATGTATAGCCTTGCCCTGCATATTCAGGTAAAACAGCAAACCCAAGATCGGGATGATCCAGTCCTTCTCTTTTTACAAGTCCGCATATGCCAATAGGCGTGTTCTTGTTTTTTAAAAGAACCATATACAATCCGAATCCATAATTATGATAACTGGGAATGATTCGGGTGAGAATATAATTGCTGGCAGCCGTTCGGTCTTTTACGTTTCGGTCCCCAATAAATTCAAGCCAACCTGTTGAATTCATAAGCTGCAGCATGAAGGCCGCATCAATAATGCTGATAGGTCTGATGAGTAAACGATCTGATTCTAGTTTCACTATATAGTGCTTTAGCTTATCTGCCACTCGTGATAATAATTTTAGTAGCTATATTTTCTCTTCCTTTATCGTCCCTTACCAGCACCAGATAAATGCCGGATGCAATTTTTCTTCCGTTGTAATCTAAGCCGTTCCATATGACTTGGCCACCTAGGCTTCTGGTTTGGTGAACCAGGCGCCCATTTAGTTCAGTAATTTTTACAATTGCATTTTCTGTAAGACCTCTAATGGCAATTTGTCCATTGTATTGGGGAGGTACGGGATTGGGAAAAACCAGTACATTGTCGAATTGTTGTGTTGCGGTGGTTGCAGTTGACCGATAGCTGCACAATCCATTGAATGTGGCAAAATATACTTCGCCTGTTTGAGGATCAATGCCAATTTTTTTTACATCGTTACTCAGTAAAGGACTATTTGAAACAGTAAAATGATGAATAATGTTTTTCCCATCAGGACTAATCAGCCAAACGCCGTTCTGAGTACCAATCCATTTTCTGTTGGCTCCATCAACGGCAATACTTTGTACCTGCTGTCCTTTGAATAAAAAACCTGCAAACTGATCCTGTTGTATCACAGGAAGTATGGCATCACAGTTACTGAATGGATTGTCGGTGCACTGGATAATACCAATACCATCGTCTGTGCCAATCCAAATGGTATTGTCCCTGTCTTTTGCCAGACTCAATACATTGTTGGAGGGTAAATTTCCATTTCCTGCCCCTTGCTTAAAAAGTTTCCAGCGATCATCGGCAGCCGATAAAATATTATTACCATAATGATATAACAGTAATCCATTTCCCTTAGGGCTCTGAATCCAAAGTTGATTGTTTTCATCGTCTGAAACGATTTGCGCCACGGCATTTTCCAACAGTGTAACCGGAGGAGTAAAGCCTGCCCACTCATTGTTTTTAGACAATACTTTTAGTGGCTTTGGAGCACCGTAATTACTGATCCATAGATTTTGTTGATTGTCTAGTACAAGACCACTAATGCGAAAGTTCCCAGGATCTCCCACTGCCGCTTCTAGTGGACTATTCTGCTTAAAAATTTGTAACTGATTTTCTTTTTTTTGGATTAGCCCGCCTCCATAACTACCTGCCCAGATTGTTTCATCTATAGGGTTGCTGATGATGGTAAGGATATCTAATACGGAATCTAAAACCGGAGTATTGATGGCGCCTGTATTTTTCCAAATACCATCTTTAAATTCAATATAGCCTTCTCTTTTATAAAGATAATTCCATGCATTATTTACGGCTCCAACACCTTGCAGAAACCGACCATTCAAAATATGTATATCTCCGGAAGGAATGCCATTTGGTCCATTGGGTATAAATCTTTCAATACTGCTGCTTCCAAATGAAGAGAGCCCTCCAAACTGATCAGCAACCCATACTTTCCCATCTGCAATCATAGCGTTTCCCGGTAATGAAATGACTCCAGGCTCTGCTATTGTTTTTTGAATGTTGCCTTCTTTATTCAGAAAAACCAGTTTTGAATTTCCCGATAATGTTCTAAGGCAAATGCCAATTTGATTTTCAGAAATAGTTGTATTGAGAATATTCCATCCTGATTCCTGAAAAAGCAATTTCCACTGATTGTTATCCTGAATGAATACACTGTCTCTTTGTGTAATGACAAGCTGATTATTTAAAAGTCCCACAAAATTCAGGTTGCCGGTATAAGGCGTTAGCAGGGTAGTCCAGTTCCGGAAATTTGCAGGGTTGGAATTGTTTTTTGCAATGCTTTTTAAGCCTTCCGCTGTTGCTGCATAATAACGTTGATTGTCTTCGCAAAATGAATGAATGTTCACCTGATTTCCGTTATTGCCAATTATCCAGGTGTCTCTGATTTCATATTTAACAGTGTTAACCACAATGATTCCCAGGCCAGTAGATAAAAAGGCATTTCCATCAGAACAGAATATGGCATTAATCATTTTATCGCCAGCAATACTGCTTTTTTGAATATCACTGAGATTCCTTGTTAAGTCATTTTTTAAAAAATCAAGATTGCTGTTTTTGTATGCTACAATCAATTGCTGATTGGTTGCGTCCCATCCAATTTGTTGTACACCAATATCGTTGAGCCGGTTTATTTTATTATAACGGGTAATTTCTGAATCTGTATCTACAGCGAATATGGCAGCTTCTGTTGCTGCATATATTTTATCTCCTTTTACTACCTGAAAGGTTGTTTGATAATTTAAATGTTCTCTCCATTGACCAATAGGAACAGGTGCTTTTTGTGCTGTACTATATTCCGCCAATAACAGCAATGCAAAAATTATATTGGCAATTCTGCAGATCATGAGAGAGTTTATTCGTGAATATTGGCAATGCCCTGTTTTATAGCGAATAGTACCAGTCCCACCCTTGTTTTGATATCAAGTTTCTTGAAAAGATTGTCTCTGTAATTGTCAATGGTCCTAACACTTACACACATTTCATCCGCAATTTCCTTGTATGACTTGTCTGCACAAAGTAGTTCCAAAAAATGTGCTTCCTGTTCTGTTATATTGAGTAATGACTGCATTTGCTTTCCGTCTTCCTCTTCATTTGAAACATAGTTGATAAGCTTGTCTCTTACCAATTCATTTACGTAAAATTCATTTCTCTGGATAGACTCCATGGCTTCTTTAAATACATGAGGTTTACTGTCTTTAATAATATACCCCTTTACTCCGTTTCTTAGCATTCGGATAATTGCCATGTCGTTAGATAACATGCTTAGCACAAGTATTTTTATTGATGGGAGGGTTTTTCTGATCCAGGCAGCCGTTTCATATCCATCCATTTCAGGCATGGTGATATCTAATAAAACAATATCGGGCGGATTGTTCCGGTCTACTTTTTTTATAAACTCCAATCCATTTCCTGCTTCAAATATTACTTCAAAATCTCCTAATGAATTAATGATGCCAACCAATCCTGATCTAAGTAATTCATGATCATCTACTAATGCTACGGTTGTTTTCATGCTGCTTTGGCTTTAAGTAAAATATTTACGGTTGTACCCTCATTAATAATGCTATTGAAAGATACGGTTGCATTAATTAATTTGGCTCTGCTGATTATATTGTTAATGCCTACTCCTTCACTGGATTCTCTCACTTTATTAACATCAAACCCGATTCCATTGTCCTTTATTTCAATATTCAGTTGACTGTTCAGGTTCTTAAGGGTAATTTCAATGGTATCACAGGCTGCATGCTTCAAAGTGTTGTTGATAATTTCCTGAATCATCCTGAATAAGATGATGTCTACACTTTTATCAAGCATATCTATGTTTACATCCTCATCAATATGTAATTTAGTTTTATACTTTCCTGTTTTTTCAATGTTATGGAATAAATGTTCCAGTGATTCAATAAATCCTACCTGGTGAAAATTGGTATTAATAAGACTATGACTTATGCTTCTTAAGTCGTGCCACACTTTTTTAAGCAAATTGTAAATTTCATCCTTGTCTTTTTCATCAATTTCCTTTTTCAGATTCGCAATTCTTAGCATGGATAAATAGATAATCTGTACCAGATTATCATGAATTTCTGATCCAATATAAGTAAGCGTCTGATTCTGAATTTCCAGCTGGGATCTGATAATGGTCTGCTCAAACTGATTTTTCATCTCCTCTTTTTCACGCTGATTTTGCCTTTGTTTTCTTAAAAATAAATACAGCAAAACCAGCAGGAAAACAGCCAATAAAACGAAGAATACAGAAGATATAATTATTGTGACGAGAATGTCTTCTTGGTTTTCCGGCATAAGATGAATGCGTATATAAAGGATGAATATAAAACTACATTTAAACTCTGGTTAATCAAGCCGTAAATCTTTTTGCCTTCCTGTTGTAAATCGTAGCTTCTCAGGTATTCAAAAAGTGCATTGATAATAACAGAGCCCATGTAGAATAAAAGTAGTCCTGTACATACCCAGAAAAAGGGCTGTTTGGCCAAAGGATGGTCAAGGTGTTCTGGTAGTACCGATTCGTAAAAAAATAAACAACAGAAAAGTACTACAAAAAAAGACCCAAGTAAAAATGTGTAGGTATGAAAGTTATTGTAGCCCTGAACATACTGCAGATTCAGAAAAACCATAACAGCATAGAATGGCATAAAGCCAATTGTCAATTTCTTAAATACCGTTGTTTTCAGGTGCTTTGAAAAAAGAAATGCGTAAAATATGAATTCAAAAGTAGTGAATACATTAAATAGGGTGTAGTTGCGTATGCCTTGGGTAATTAACCAATAGCCAGTTAGTTCTACCGAAAGTGTTATAAACAAAAACGGTAAAAAGTATTTAAAGTGTGTTTTTCTTAAAGTTTTGTATAACAGTATACAAACTAAAAAACTGCTGGCTTGCACCAGCAGGTATACATTAGTTAACATCCTTTTGGATTAGTTTATAAGCTAACTTAAGAAAATAAGTTCAATTAAGGCCAAATAGTTCCATGATTCAGGTAGTTGGATCCTTCTCCAGGAGTGCCGTCTTCTGCATTCTGGCTTCTGATATTGCCATTCTTAGCCTTTTTGTTATTGCCCAGGAAGAAAACAGTAGTTCTTCCGATATAATTAGGGTTGGTTGTAGTTTTATCATCATACACGCCAAAATAAACCCTGAATTTATCAGACTTGTATTTATTTTTTAGCTGTTTGATAAATTTCTCCATATCGTTAACATCAAACTCAACATATTCGGTCTTGGTTAATGCACCAAATTTGGCTTTATAAGCATTCTGCATAGCTTCAGCCGCATTTTCTGTAATCAGACCATTGATTGAAATTCCTGCGGCTGCTGAACCCACCATATTAGTTTCATTGTCAGCGTTGTTTGATTGCATCAGATTGGATTCTGTTTCCGCTTTTTGACAAGCCGTAAAACTAAGCGATGCAAGTACTCCCAGGGCTAGTAAGCGTTTTGAAATAAGGTTTTTCATAATAAGCGATTTAATTGTTTGCATGGATTGTGGATGTAAATTAATCCATAATCTTACTCCAACAATCAATTATTATTTCATATAATATAAATAATATTTGTAAATAATTAATAATCAATTTATTAAATTTACCACTACAAAAAATAGGGTGAAATCACGTACGTATATATATATAACTACCACAGTATATTAATACAAAGCAAACAACCTTTACACCCTAAAAGGACTAACCCCATCATTCTGGTCCTTTTTTGCTGATTTTATGGATAATCAAATTCCTTTTTCTGCACAACCTGGCTGCGTTTTCGAGGCTTTACAGTCATTTTTTAGCCTATCCCAGAATGCCTTGTTTATTGCGAACCAGCAGAAACGCGAGTTTCTATTTTTCAATCACCATTTTGAGCTTTTATTCAGAGATCATTTAAGCGAAATTACTGCCATTTCATTTGAACAATTATTTGAACTTGCCTACGTGGATGACAGGCATCTTCTAGAGAAATTACTTACTTCTTCTGACCCCATCATTTTTAATCCGGAGGGTGAAAATATAAGATTTGTAAGTAAGCAAAATACAAACAAAGTATACAATGTCCGTTGCGGAAAATTAATTACTGAAAAAAGTATTGAATGCATTTCAGGCATTATGACTGATATGTCGGATATACTTTGGTTTGAACAACAGCAAAAGAAAAATGATAAAACTTTTCGTGAATTGTCGTTCATAACTTCACATGAATTGAGGCACGAGTATGCTAAAATTCAATCAATTGTACAAATGCTTGATAATCCTGAGGTTAACCTGAAGGAAAGAAATGAAATGATTAGTGCTGCAAGAAAATCAATTCAGGTTATCAATAGTACTATTTTCAAAATTAATCATAAACTTTCCTTTAATCAGAACGATGGGTATTTTAATTTCTATAAACGAAATCAACAGTATAAAAAAGTAATTTTAATTGATGATGATGCATTTACCAATATCATCAATAAAAGAATTATTCAGATGGTAGATCCCAATATGGAAATATTGGTTTTTGATACCATTTCAACAGCAGAAGCCTATTTGCAGATTAACGATAATTCAGGTGATTTTTTAATTCTGCTTGATGTGAATTTTCCATTCAGCAGTGGCTGGGAATTTCTGATGAATTATCAGCGATATTCTGTGAATTCAAAAGTGA
>VFQO010001238.1_pt1 | contig 20652 bp, 23 predicted proteins | sample 3512331 | NCBI WGS metagenome assembly VFQO01 (sample SAMN10412371, study PRJNA504923) | tailings metagenome | isolation source: Replicate 3 from Balatoc abandoned mine | place: Philippines: Itogon, Benguet | collected 2017-08-28 | reverse complement strand
GGCCTTCGTCGCCGAGCAGATCCTGCCACTGGCTGTCGCCATCCTCGCCCATCGGGACGTTCAGCGAGGTGTCGCCGCCCATCGCCATGCGGCGGTTCATGCTGGTGACCTCTTCCTCGGTCACGCCGAGGTCGGTCGCGATTTTGGTCAGGTGTTCGGGCGACAGATCGCCGTCCTCGAACGCCTCCAGATTGTTCTTCATGCGGCGCAGGTTGAAAAACAGCTTCTTCTGGGCCGCGGTGGTGCCCATCTTGACGAGGCTCCACGAGCGCAGGATGAATTCCTGGATCGAGGCGCGGATCCACCACATCGCATAGGTCGCGAGGCGGAAGCCGCGTTCGGGGTCGAATTTCTTCACCCCCTGCATCAGCCCGATATTGCCTTCGCTGATCAGCTCGCTGACCGGCAGGCCATAGCCGCGATAGCCCATCGCGATCTTCGCGACGAGCCGCAGGTGCGAGGTGACGAGCTGCGCCGCCGCTTCATTGTCGCCATGCTCCTGGAACCGTTTCGCGAGCATATATTCCTGCTCGGGAGTGAGCAGGGGGAATTTGCGGATTTCCGACAAATAGCGGTTCAGGCTGGCTTCGCCGCCGAGCGCTGGCACCGTGGCCGGAACATTGCTTTTAGCCATTGGAGAGCGTCTTCCCTTTGGTATCTGGAGTCAGAATATGCCGCCATTGCGTGAGGCGGTCGAGATAGATTTTCATTCGAAACCTAAACGCGCAATTCGTCGATCAGTTCCCGCATGTCGGGGGGGATTTCGCTGTCGAGCGCGATGGTGTTACCGGTCACGGGATGAATAAAGCCCAAATGGGCCGCGTGCAATGCCTGTCGCACGAAATTCCGCGCTTTCAGCACCTCGGACAGCGGCTTTCTGGCGCGGCCATAGACCGGGTCGCCGACCAGCGGGTGGCCGATATGCGCCATATGGACGCGAACTTGATGGGTTCGTCCGGTTTCGAGCCGACATTCGATCAGGCTGGCGTGGCTTAGCGGCTCGATCGTCCGGTAATGCGTCACCGCGCGCTTGCCGCGATCGGCGGCGACCACCGCCATTTTCTTGCGGTTGGTATTGGACCGGCCCAGCGCCGCGTCGACCGTGCCGCTGGCGGGCATCGGGCGCCCGGTGGCGATCGCGATGTAGCGGCGGTCGATGCTGTGCGCGGCAAATTGTTTCGCCAGCCCTTCATGCGCCCGGTCGTGCTTGGCGGCGACGATCAGCCCGCTGGTGTCCTTGTCGATGCGGTGCACGATGCCCGGCCGGGCGACGCCGCCGACCCCCGACAATTGGCCCGCGCAGTGGTGGAGCAAGGCGTTGACCATCGTCCCGTCGAAATTGCCCGCGGCGGGATGGACGACCATGCCCGCAGGTTTGTCGACGACGATCAGATGCTCGTCCTCATAGGCGATCACCAGGGCCATGTCCTGCGCGATATTATGCGCCGGGGTCGCTGTAGGAACGCGCACTTCCAGCGTTGCGGGGATCGCGGCTTTTGCGGCCGGATCCCACAGCACCGTGCCGCCGGCCTGCGCGACGCGGCCGCCCTTGATCAGGCTCTTGACCCGCTCGCGCGACAAGCTGGGCAGGGCTTCGGCCAACGCGCGGTCGAGGCGCAGTCCGGCTGCGCTGTCAGCCAGCGCCACGGTCAAAATATCGTCATCCCCCTGCATTGCTGACGATGTGGAAATTGGCGGCGCAATTTCAAGGGGAGGGGGTGCTTCCTCGCTAACATGACCCGCGATTCCGTCACCGTTGCTTTCTTGCTCGCCGCTGCGATGCCAGCCTTCGCCGGGACGACGAACGGTGGGGGAACGCACTTGCTCTGGACCGGGTGGGTGCCTTAGGGAGCATCCGCGCGCCGGAAATCTCTGGCTTGCGGGGAGTTAACCAATCCATGTCCGACGATCGCGTCGATTTCGCCTCCATGCTGGCCTCGCGCCTGTGTCACGACCTGCTCAGCCCGGTGGGCGCCTTTGCCAATGGCCTTGAGCTGCTTGCCGACGAAAAAGACCCGGCGATGCGCGAACGCTGTTTCGAACTGCTCGAACAAAGCGCGCGGACGTCGGCGAACAAGCTCAAATTCTTTCGCCTCGCTTTCGGATCGGCGGGCGGGTTCGGCGAACTCGTGCCCGCAGACGAGGCGAAATCGGCGATCCAGGGGATCATCGGCGACCGGGCGATCGACCTCAACTGGATGATCGGCAGCGATCCGCTCCCCAAGCCTGCGGTCAAGATCATCCTCAACCTGTCGCTGCTGCTCGTTGACGCGCTGGTCCGCGGCGGTCGGCTCGATATCGGCTGCGAAAAGCAAGGCGCCAACCAGGAGGGGGGCATCGAAATCGCGCTGCACGTCGAGGCCGAACGCATCTTCCTTGACGCGGATGTCGAAACCATCCTCCGCGACGGCGAGGGCGCCACCGCGATGACCTCGCGCACCGCGCCCGCGGTGCTGGTTCAGGCCGTCGCGGCGCAGAATGGCGGCACCGTCATGCTCGCGCGCGAAACGCCGACCTCGCTGCTGGTCGGCGCCGTGCTGCGCGGACGGGGGTAAAGCCTCGCTGCAAGGCGGGTACGCTTGCCCGTCCGGAAATTACGCTGCGATCAGGCTGCGCACGGCCAGTTCGGCGCCATGCTCGCGGGCCTTGGCCAGTTCGTAGCGCGCCTGCATTCGCATCAGCGTTTCAGCCTTCACGCCGAACGCGCTCTCAAAGCGAAGCGCCATATCGGCGGTTAGCGCATGGCGCCCGTTCAACAAGCCACTGACCGCCTGCCGACTGACGCCGAAAGCTTCAGCCAAGTCGTTGATCTTGACCCCGTGCGCTTCGACAATCTCCGTTTTAAGCCATTCTCCGGCGTGGATCGCGAACGATGGGTGAACCTTGATACCCATCAGTGATAATCCTCTAAGTCCAGATCGACGATAGCGTTCTGATCGTCGATCGAGAACGTCATGCGCCAATTGCGGGTCACGGTCATCGCCCATGTTCCTAACCGGTCGCCGGTCAGGGGATGGAGGCCGTAATTGGGCGGCGTCGCAAGTTCGTCCAGCGTATCCGCGGCGATGATGAAGGTCAGCATCTTGAACAGCCGGTCGGACAGACCGCTCGGCTAGTCTTTGGGTTTTCCGGTTTCGACAAACCGCCGGAGCGCCTTGTGACGAATACTCCCGATCTCCATGCGTAAAGCAATGCCTTACATCTGAGCTTGGGTCAAGCGAATAGCGTAAGGCAATGCTTTACAGCTTACGGTGTTAATCGCCGAGATTCGACCGCTCATCGTCAAAGGGAAGGGAGAATGTGCAAACCCAACATTAACCATTGTCGGTCATGGTGCAGCTTCAGTTTCTGGGGCGCGCCGGTACCGTGATAGACGATCTGCTGAACGACTTTTTGGCCGAAACGGCAGAAATCCTGGCCGAGGCGGGCGGGGCGATCGTCGCGTGGGAAGCCGATCCCGCCGACCGCGCGCAGCTCGATGCGATTTTTCGGCTGGTTCACACGATCAAGGGCAGTTCGGGTTTTCTGTCCTTGCCGCGTGTCACCGCATTGTCGCACGCCGCCGAAGACGCGCTCGATCAGGTCCGACGCGGCAATCGCCCGGCCAATGCGGCGCTGGTGACCGGCGTTCTCGCGATCCTCGACCGGCTCAACACGCTGTGCGCGGCGCTGGGCCGCGATGCGGTGGAGCCGGCTGGCGACGACCGCGATGTCATCGACGCGCTCGCCGCGCAGGATGCACCCGCCGATGGCGCCCATGAGGTCGCGGGCGTCCCGCTGCGCCGCGACGATGATCTTCAGGCCGAACTGCAAAGCTGGCGCTCGATCCGGGTGCCGCTGCCCTTGCTCGACAGCGTGATGACCGGGGTCACCGACATCGTCCTCGCGCGCAACGAATTTGCCCGGATGCTGCGCGAATCGGGCGCGAGCCCGACGGTGATCGCGTCATTCGATCGTCTGTCGGATTCGATCGCGGGGATGCGCCAGTCGGTCAGCCAGATGCGGATGCAGCGCATCGACAAGCTGTTCGCGCCGTTGCCGCGTATCGTCCGCGATCTGGCGCAGGAACTGGGCAAGAAAATCGCGTTCCAGACGAGCGGCGGCGAGGTCGAACTCGACCGCGAAATGATGGAAAATATCCGCGATCCGTTGATCCATATCGTCCGGAACGCGATCGACCATGGCATCGAATCGCTCGACGACCGCGTCGCCGCAGGCAAGGACGTTACCGCGACGATCGCGGTTTCGGCGCGCCAGTCGGGCAACCAGATCGAAATCGAGATCCGCGACGACGGCCGCGGCATGTCGCCCGACGCGCTGGTCGCCAAGGCGATCGCGTCGCGCGCGATCACCGCTGCCGAAGCGCGGGCGCTGTCGCCCAAAGACAAACTGGAGCTGATCTTTCGCCCCGGCTTTTCGACCGCGGCAAAGATTACCGCCGTGTCGGGGCGCGGGGTCGGTATGGACATCGTCAAGGCGAATGTCGAAAAGATCGGCGGCGTCGTCGACCTGCGCAACGATGAAGGTCGCGGGCTGACCATCCTGCTCCGTGTGCCGATGACCCTGACCATCATTTCCGGGCTGATGGTGCGCGCGGCAGGGCAATATTTTGCCATTCCGCGCGGCGCGGTGCGCGAAATCCTGCTCGAAAATGGCGACACGGTGCGGATCGACCGCGTCGGCGGCGGCGAACTGGCGACGGTGCGCGGCGAACAATATCCGTTGCTGCGGCTAGAAACGGTGCTCGGCCGCCCGCGCGACGAGGATGAAGACATCGACGATCGCGCGCTGGTGATCGTGCGGCCGGGGCAGGGGCAAAGCTATGCGCTGAGCGTCGCGGCGATCCACGACCATGAGGAACTGGTGATCAAACCCGCGGCGCCGATGATCATGGCGACCGGCCTCTACGCCGGAACCACGCTGCCCGACAACGGCCGACCGGTGCTGCTTCTCGACGTCCAGGGGCTGCTCGCCGCTGCGGCGATCGACGCGTCCGAGGCGGGCCGCAGCCACGGCCGGATGGCCGAGGCCGAAGCGCAGGCGATCGCGGCGCGCAACGCCGCACAGCTGTTGCTGTTCCGCGATACCAACGGCCGCGTTCGCGGGGTCCGGCTGTCGGTGATCGAACGGGTCGAGGAAGTTCCGGTATCGGCGCTGTTCGAAAGCGCGGGCCGCGTACAGGCGCAGATCGGCGACGATATTTTTGCGGTCCACGCGGCGCGGCTGCCCGACGCGCAAGCGACGCAAAAACTGCTCCGGCTCCACGACGGCCATGCCATGCTCTGCTATCCCATCGATGAAGTGATCGACATCGTCCGCCTGCCCGACGCGATGCAGCCGTCGGCGGCGCCGGGACTGATCGCGGGTGTCGTGCTGATCGGCGGCGATCCGGTCGAACTGATCGACCCCTTCTGGTTGATGCAGCAATATGCGGCGCTAGGCGACGCGCGCGCCGCGAACCAGCCGCTCTGCCGCCTGGCCGACGACCATGACGGGTGGGGCGAAAATTTCCTCGCGCCAATCCTGCGGAACGCGGGTTACCGCGTCGTATCGGCCGGCGACGCCGCGGACGAAGCTGCGGACGTGCTGCTCTGTCTGACCGATGACAGCGGGGCGTGCCGCCACGCCGAGGATGACGTGCCGGTGATCCGCCTGCGCGCATCGATCGCCGCATCGGGGCCAGACGACGACACCGTCTATCGCTATGACCGGCAGGCGCTGCTCGACGCCCTGGCGCGCCGCGTCGGGGGAGGCCGGGCATGATGGAGAAACTCTATCTCGTTGCGCGCATCGCCGACACCCGCGTCGCGCTGCGGAGCCGCGCGATCCATTCGGTGGTGACGGTCGGCATTCCGGTCGAGGTGCCCGGGGCACCGCCGCATGTCGCGGGGCTGTTCGCGCTGCGCAGCCGCGTTTTTACGCTGATCGACCCGCATGTCGTCATCGGCCTGCCCGCCGTGCCCGTCGCGCAGGGGCAGCGCGTGATCGTCGTCGATGTCGCCGATCATGGATATGCGCTGCTCGCCGACGCGATCGAGGACGTCTGTTTCATCGATGCGCCCGAAACCCGGGTCACCGGAAAATTGCTGCCCGGCTGGGCCCGGGTTGCCGACGCGATGATCGAACATGAGGGCGCCTCGCTGCTCGTCGTCGATCCGTCGCATTTCATCACTTTACCCGCGCTCAAGGCAGCGTGAATTAACGGGCTGGACACTCCTTCACATTAGCGTGGCGTAAAATCTGGGGTTGCGGAGGTATTAATGTTGAAATCTTGTCTGGTCGTCGATGACAGCAAAGTCATTCGCAAGGTCGCGCGCCATATCCTTGAAAGCATGTCGTTTGCTGTCGAAGAGGCGGCCGACGGCCAAGAGGCGCTGACTTTTTGCCGCGCCAACCGCCCCGACGTGATTCTGCTCGACTGGAACATGCCGGTGATGAGCGGGATGGAATTTCTCGGCGCGTTCAACGACCTGGATTATGGCCATGAAGAACGGCCGCGGGTGGTGTTCTGTACCACCGAAAACAGCATCGACCATATCCGCGCCGCCATCGAAGCGGGCGCCGACGAATATGTGATGAAGCCGTTCGATCGCGAAACGCTGGAAGGAAAATTGCAGCTCGTCGGCGTCGCGTAAGGCGATGGCGATGGCGCACCGTCAACCCCTGATGCCCGATCCGGAACCGTCGGCGCGGACGGTGCGGGTCATGCTGGTCGACGACAGTCTGGTCGTGCGCAGCATCCTCGAACGCATTGTCGATCAGCGCACCGGACTCCAGATCTGCGCGTCGGTTGCGTCGGCGCATGATGCGCTCGCCTTTCTGGCGCGCGAACCCGTCGATGTTATCGTGCTCGACATCGAAATGCCGGGAATGAACGGCATCGACGCCTTGCCGCACATCCTGAAACGCGCCGCCACGGCGCGCGTGCTGATCCTGTCGTCGAACTGTGTCGAGGGCGGCCCGGCGGCGATCGAGGCGCTGGCGCTTGGCGCCAGCGACACGCTGGCCAAACCGGGTCGCGGCAGCTTTTCGGGGCGTTTTGCCGAGGTGTTGACCGACCGCATCCTGACCCTGGGGCATCAGCAAGATTTCCCGGCGCCGATCGCGCTGGCCGACCGCCGCGTGCCCGAGCCGGTCGCGCTGGCGATCGACCGCGATCAGGCGATCGACTGTATCGCGGTGGCGGCATCGACCGGGGGCATTCCGGCCTTTACCAATTTCCTCGCCAATCTGGACCCCCGCATCACGGCGCCGATCCTGCTGACCCAGCATCTGCCCGACGCGTTCATGGAATATTACGCCAAACAGATCGCGCTGATGACACCGCGCCAGGTTTGCGTGGCGCAGGCCGGGATGACGATCGAGCGCGACCATATTTACCTTGCGCCGGGCGACGCGCATCTGATCGTCGTCGCCAACGGTCGCCGCCGCGAAATCGCGCTCGACCGCCGCGTTGTCGACAACGGCTGCTGTCCCTCGGCCGATCCGATGCTCGATTCGGTCGCCGACGTGTATGGCAAGGGCGGCGTTGCCGTCATCCTCAGCGGCATGGGCCGCGACGGCGCGCTCGGCGCGGCGCGATTGAAAGCCGCAGGAGGAACGATTTTTGCCCAGGCGCCCGAAAGCTGTGTCATCTGGGGCATGCCGGGGGCGGTGGCGAAGGCGGGACTGGCCGCGGCGACGCTCAATCCCGATGCGATCGCGCTGATGCTGGGCAGCTTCCTGCCCGGGCGGCGCCAGCCATGATGGGCGGCAGCGCCAGCGAATCGGCGTATCGCGTGCTGATGGGGGTGCTGGAATCGCGAACCGGACAGACCCTGTCCCCCAGCCGCATCTGGCGTATCGAAATGTCGCTGAAACCGGTGATGCAGCGGCACGGGATCGCCGATCTCGATGCGCTCGTGGCGGCGCTTGTCACCTCGAACAGCCGCCAGCTGCTCGACGATACCGTCGACGCGATGCTCAACAACGAGACCTTTTTCTACCGCGAATATAGCGTGTTCGATGAACTTGCTGCCACCGCGCTGGAACAGATTCGCGAGACAAACCGGCTGCGCCGCCGATTGACGATCTGGCATTGCGGCGTCTCGACCGGCCAGGAAGCCTATTCGCTGGCGATGCTGATTGCCGAACAGGGCGCCAAATGGGCCGGGTGGCAGGTCGATATCGTCGGCACCGACGTCAGCTATCATGCGATCAGCCGTGCGCGGGTCGGCCTGTACAGCCAGTTCGAGATTCAGCGCGGGCTGCCGGTGCAGCGCATGGTGCGCTGGTTCGACCAGACCGATGGCGGCTGGCTGGCCAAGGCCGACCTGCGCCGCCGGATCGATTTTTCGGTGCAGAACATGCTGACCGACCGGCCGCCGCTGGCCAGTCCCGCCGATCTGATCTTCTGCCGCAACCTGCTCCTCTATTTCTCCGCGCCGATGCGGCAAAAGGCGTTCGCGAAGCTGCGCGCGATGGCGGCGCCGCAAAGCTTCCTCGTGCTCGGCGCGGGCGAGACGGTGCTCGGCCAGACCGATCAATTCATCGCCAGCCCGCGGCTGCGCGGTCTTTACGAGCCTGCCGACCAGCAAGTCCGGCGCGCGGCCGCCGCCTGACCTTGCATTTTGCGCCGGGCTGGCGCAGGTGAACGAACGCCCAGCGTCGGGGCGAGACAATATGGGCCGCGAACCGCATGAGCGATTTTATCGAACGCTGGTCACCCAATTTCGACGAACGTGCGCTGCCCATCTCGATGATCGTCTTGCACTATACCGGCATGAAGAGCGGCGCCGAAGCCATTGATTGGCTTGCCAATCCCGATTCGAAAGTGTCGGCGCATTATGTCGTCAGCGAAGACGGCCAGATCACCCATATGGTGCCCGAGGACAAGCGCGCCTGGCACGCCGGAAAGTCGCACTGGCGCGGGATCAGCGACATCAATTCGGCCAGCGTCGGGATCGAGATCGTCAACCCGGGGCATGAATGGGGCTATGTCCCGTTCCCCGATCCGCAGGTCGCGTCGGTCGTGCGGCTGGTCCACATCATCAAGGATCGGCACGCGATCACCCGCGGCAATGTCGTCGGCCATTCGGATATCGCGCCGACGCGCAAGCAGGATCCGGGCGAACTTTTTCCGTGGGAGGAACTTGCGCGCCGCCGTCTGGCGTTGCCGCGCCCGCGCAAGAAGCTGACCGATCCGCTGTGGACCGACGCGGGCTTCCTGCTCGCGCTCGAACGCTTTGGCTATGACGTGACCGACGGCTTCGCGGCGACGGTGGCGTTCCAGCGGCGGTTCAGGCCCGAACTGATCGACGGCACGATCGACGGCGAATGCCGCGCGATCCTGCTGGCGCTGCTGTTGCCACAGCCCGAGGGCAACTGAACGACCGCGGATTGCAGAACGCTGTCAGCGGCGAACTTGTTCCACTGAAGGATCAGGGCGAAGGTTAGGGACAGGGAGCGCGGCGCGTGGGCATCGTCCGCGGCCGCCAGGCGCCAGCCCCTTTCCACGTGCCCCGCCACCTGCTAACCGCCCGCGCCATGTCCCAGAGCCATCCCGAACGCCGCACCTTTGCCATCATCTCGCACCCCGACGCGGGCAAGACGACGCTGACCGAGAAATTGCTCGTCGCCGGCGGCGCGATCCACATCGCGGGCGAGGTCAAGGCGCGCGGCGCGGCGCGGCGGGCGCGCTCCGACTGGATGAAGATCGAGCAGCAGCGCGGGATTTCGGTCACCTCGTCGGTGATGACCTTCGAGCATGCGGGTCTCGTCTTCAACCTGCTCGACACCCCGGGACACGAGGATTTCAGCGAGGATACCTATCGCACCCTCACCGCGGTCGACAGCGCGGTGATGGTGATCGACGCGGCCAAGGGCATCGAACCGCAGACGCTGAAGCTGTTCGAGGTGTGCCGCCTGCGTTCGGTGCCGATCATCACCTTCATCAATAAGGTCGACCGCGAAGGGCTGCCGCCGTTCGAACTGCTCGACGAGGTCGCCGACCGGTTGGCGCTCGACGTCACGCCGATGAACTGGCCCGTAGGTATGGGCGGGCAGTTCGAGGGTATTTACGATCTGGTCGACCCGGCGATCATGAAGCCGGGCGGCGATGCGTCGCGCATGTATGAAGGGCACCGCGCCAAGGTGACGGGGCTCGACGATCCTGCGCTGGCGGCCGAGATCAGCGCCGACGCGCTGGCGCATCTGAAGGAAGAAACCGAGCTGGCATCGGCCTGCTACGCCGATTTCGATGCCGCGGCATACCGGAACGGCGATCTCACCCCGGTCTATTTCGGCTCGGCGCTCAAGGAATTCGGCGTCATCGACCTGCTGTCGGCCCTCGCCAATCATGCCCCGGGCCCGCAGCCGCAGCCCGCCGAACCGGCGCCGGTCGAACCGACCGATGATGCGGTCACCGGCTTCGTGTTCAAGGTGCAGGCCAATATGAACCCCGCGCACCGCGACCGTATTGCGTTCATGCGGCTGTGTTCGGGCAAGTTCGAGCGCGGGATGCGCCTGATGCAGGGCGGGACGGGCAAGGCGATCGCGATCAGCCGCCCGATGCTGTTCCTGGCGCAGGACCGCGAAATGGCCGAGGAAGCTTTTCCCGGCGATATCATCGGCATCCCCAACCACGGGACGTTGCGCGTCGGCGACACGCTGTCCGAACGCACCGACATCACGATCACCGGGCTGCCGAACTTTGCCCCCGAACTGCTGCGCCGCGTCGCGCTGGTCGATCCGACGCAGACCAAGAAGCTCCGCAAGGCGCTCGACGACATGGCCGAGGAGGGGATCATCCAGGTCTTTTATCCCGAGATCGGCGCCAACATGATCGTCGGGGTGGTCGGGCAATTGCAGCTCGAGGTGCTGATCAGCCGCCTCGACGCGGAATATAAGGTCGAGGCGAAGCTGGAGCAGTCGCCATGGGAAACCGCGCGCTGGATCGCCAGCGACGACCCCGCGAAGCTCAAGACGTTTCAGGCCGAACACCGCGGCGCGAGCGCCACCGACCGCGACGGCGCGCCGGTGTTCATGGCCAAGGACGGCTGGGAAGTCGGCTATATCACCCAGCGCAATCCCGATATCCGGTTCACCGCGACGAAGGAACGGCGGTTGGGGGCGTTGGCCGACTGACATCGCAGGGGTTGATTGCGCGCAGCAAGAGGCTCAACATCTTCGCCGGGTCGGACAAGGGTGAGGGGTATCGATGCGGGGATGGGTTTTGGCGCTCGCGGCGATCGCGAGCAGCACGCCGGCGCTGGCGCAAGCAATCAAAATGCCGATCGCCAAGGGGTTCTGGATCGCCGCGACCGATCGGTGCGCTACGGCGAAAAACGGCTATGCCTTTGACGGGACGCGCTGGGGCGCAATCTATTTTTATGGTCCGAACGGCAGCATGGGGCCCGCAGTCGAACTGGAACCGATCACGCAGACGCGGGCTGTGGCCGGTGACTTCATCTCCATGCAGTTCGGCGGTTATGACGGCGTCGGCTATTTTCATGTCAAATCGCTCGGACCGAACCGCATGACGCTCCGCACCGGTGCGCCGGGACCGGGGGGTGTTCAGGTGATGGACGATATACTCATCCGGTGCGAGCTGAGCGCAACATCGCCGAAAATGCAGGCCGCGTTGAAGCGATCCGCGCCGACGCTGGCGGTCAAATAAGGCTGAGCAGGTCGGCGGGGTTCGTTCCACCCGCCTCGTCGTCTTCCTCTTCCCCTTCAAATTTGCTCAAGGTCAGCCCCAGCAGCCGGATCCCCTGTTCGGTCGGCAGCAGCGGTGCCAAGATCGCTTCGCCCGCCGCCAGCAAGGATGCACCGTCCAGGATCGGCGCCGGAACCGACTTCGCCCGCGTGATCGTGCGAAAATCGGCGTAGCGCAGCTTCAGCGTCACCGTCCGCCCGCGCGCGCCTTTTTTGGCGGCGCGATCCCATACTACGGCGCACACATGCGCGAGCGCTTCGCGGATTTCGGTGTCGGTGATCAGGTCGTTGAAAAAGGTTCGCTCGCCGCCGAGCGATTTGAGTGGCCGGTGCGATTTGACCCGGCGATGGTCGATGCCGCGCGCTAGGTTGAACAGCCATTCGGCGCTGTTGCCGAAATTCTCGGCGAGCCACAGCGGATCTTTACCTGCGAGGTCGGCGCCCGAAAACACGCCGAGCCCCTCCATCTTCGCCGCGGTTACCGGACCGATGCCGTGGAAGCGGCGGATCGACAGGGTCTGGACGAAAGCCGCGCCCTTGCCCGGCGGGATCACGGTCAGTCCGTCGGGCTTGTGCTGATCCGACGCCAGCTTGGCGATGAACTTGTTATACGACACCCCGGCCGAGGCGGTGAGCCCGGTTTCCTCGCGGATGCGGCGGCGGATCAGCTTCGCGGTCGCGGTGGCGCTGCCCAGCCCTGCCTTGTCGGCGCTCACGTCGAGATAGGCCTCGTCGAGCGACAGCGGTTCGACCTCGTCGGCATAGTCGTGAAAGATCGCGCGGATCTGGTGCGACACGTCGCGATAGGCGTCGAAACGCGGCGGCACGAAGATGAGGTCGGGGCATTGGCGCTTGGCGGTGATGCTGGGCATCGCCGACCGAACACCAAACTTGCGCGCCTCGTAGCTGGCGGCGGCGACGACGCCGCGCCGCGACGAGCCGCCGACCGCGACCGGTTTGCCGCGCAGCGCCGGATCGTCGCGCTGTTCGACCGACGCGTAAAAGGCATCCATGTCGACGTGGATGATCTTGCGGACGGGCGCCTCGACCGGCGCGTGGGGGGCAGGGTTTTCGACGTCTTCCACCCATCAACACCTAGCATGTTGCCACAATGTTCTCAATGGCGCGCGTGACGCCGTTGTGGACGGCGGACTTGACGCCAGACTTGACGGGGGTGGGCCAAAATGGCAATCGCCGCCGACCTTGGGTGAGCGGGTATAGCATAGTGGTAATGCTCTAGCCTTCCAAGCTAGCTAGGCGGGTTCGATTCCCGCTACCCGCTCCAACTTCCAGACGCGGTCAGCCGGAGCAGGCGACCCGATCGGCGAGGGCGTGGCCATAAGTCGCGTAGTGGCAATATTGGAACGTGCGGTCGCGCCAGTTCGCGCGCATCTTCACGCCGTAGCGCGAGGTTACGACCGACTCCGACCGCGCCAGCGGGAGCGCAGATAACAGATGCACCCACGCCTTGTGCAGCGTCTTCTTGACGCCATAGTTGAGAAAATTCGCGAGCGGAGAGGGGTCGGCGACGATCATTGGCGGGCCATATAATCAAGGATTGCTTCGGCGGCGCGTTCGGACGACGGGCGTTCCTGCAGGTCGAAGCTGCAGTTGAACAGACTTTCCTGCCGTTCGCGCATGGCGGACGTCAGGCGTGGCACGTCGGCAAACGCAGCGTCGAACTGGTCGATGTCGTCCAGCACATGCCCCGCGCGCCAGTGCGCAAAATCGGGATCGTCGCGCTGCATGGCGGGCGGCTGATAATCTCTGACGCGAAATCGAGCGCGCGGATCAGGCTCGAATTCAAATGTTCGAAATGCAGATAAGGCTGGCGGCTTAAGCAAAGCGCGAATTACAGATTAGGCCGTCTTCCACTGGCCTTTGTGGTACGCACATTTTTCGGATTTGGGCCGCGACCCGAGCGGCTACCTCAATGCGTCGGCCGAAAGAGTCCGGCAATTGACCGATCCCGGCTTGGGGAGCGGCGCATCGGCGTTCGGATCCTTGCGCAGACCGAGCGCGGTACCGATCGAGCGCCCGACCGCGCCAAGCAGGCCGCCAGCCTTGCCGCGCTTGTTCGCTGGCGCGAAGCTGATTTCGGGGCGGGACAGCGTGCCGGCGACTTTCAGGGGATCGACCAGTTTCAGGTCTGGCTTCTCGCTTCCTGCCTCGTTCATCGTCAGCACCACCGTTTCGTTATCGAGATCGATCAGCCCGCGGCCGCGGCCGCGGGCGATAGCTGTGTCGATGACCAGTGGGGCGGGCGTCAGCTTGCCCTCTTTCGCCGTAAAGCTGAGGATCGCGCAGCGAATGGGCGTCATCTCCTCATCGTCGCCGAGCTTCTGGCCGATGGCTCCGCCCAGATCCTGCCCTATCACAAAGGCCGCCGCGCGGTTCATGGCCCCGCCGTTCGCGACGAAAGCGATCTTGCCACTGCCGCCGGCGAACGCCTCGCGCACCGTGTCGCCGCGTCCGGTGATGCGGACAAGACCTTGAACCGGACCGCGGATCATGTCGGGCTGGCCGATGAAACTATCGAATGTCGCCCTTTCGACCCGAAGCTCGGTCGTCAGGACCGGCACGGCGTTCCGGGAGTCGACCTTGACCCAGCCCGTCATCTTGCCGCGATCGAGGCCGACAACCGCATTGTCGAGGCGAAGGACGCGGTGGTCGAGCTTGAGTGTGCCGCTCAGGCTCTTGAACACCGAGCCGCCCTTGACCAGCAGGCGCGCGATCGAGACGCGGATGGTGCCGTCGGTCGGGCCCATCTTCGACAGATTGATCCGCGTGTCAGGAAGAATGCGCGGTCCGATCCGTGCCTCTTTGGCGCGTGCCGTCGCCAGTCCTGCATCGTCGGCAAGATCGTCGAAATCGAGCTGCGGCGCGTCGACGGTCGCATCGATTTTCGTGCGGCCATCGCGCTTGAGAACGGTGGCATTGGCGCGGATCGACGAGCGGCCGATGCTGCCCTGCAGGCGATCGATAAACCAGTCTTCGCCCTTGCGGCGAACGTCGCCATGGAGGTCGATAGCTTGGGTGCCGAACAGGCCGGCCTCGATGATATGGTCGAGCTGCTTGAGGCTCGTTCCGCGCGCGACCATCCGCATTGTCATTGCGCGCGTGTCGAGCGGACCCGCCATCGTGCCTTTTGCGGTCAGGTCGAGAAGATTCGAGGAGAGATGTGCCGTGAAGGGCCAGCCAGAAGCGGTCGCAACCGGGCCACCACCCTTGGCCTGGAGCGTCGCCGCGGCGCCGTTGAAGCGGCCGGTCGCCGCGATGGTGAGGCCGCTGCGGTCGTTAGCTTCGATGGTACCGCCGATATCGAGGCGCCGTTTCGCATCCTTCAGCGTGAAGCGGCCGTGGCGGATGTGGAGCTGTGCAAGGCGAAGCGGGCTTCCACCTTCGGTCGTGGCATCCGCCCGCCCGCCCCAGTTGCTGTCGCCCTCGGCATTGCGGATCAGAGCGAGGTCGATCCCGTCGATGTCGAGGCTGCGCGGATCGACGTTGCCGGTCAGCAGCGACAGGATCGGCACACGCGCGCTCGCACGCTTTATCCGCACCATATAACCTGTACCGGCCCATTCGGGCTGGCCGATGCGTAGATCGTCGATCGTGACGAGGGGTGTGAAAGAGAAGATGCTGTCGCGTTCGAGCGCGCCGAGCTCGACATGTGCGCCGAATTCCTTCGAGAGGCGATGTTCGGCGGTGCCGCGCAACATCCCGATGGGAAATGCTCCAAGGAGCAAGAAGATCGCCGCCGAGAGCCCAACCAGCGCTGCGAGCGTTATCCGCGCCCAGCGCGGCAACGCCGCGAGTTTGCCTGCGATGGCGGCGCGCCACCCGGGCAATCGCTGCCGGGCGTCCACGCGATCCTTCAACCTGTCCGTCGCAATCACGCGGGGGGCAGCTTGACCTCGGGCAGCTCCGCCAGGTCGGCGCTGGTCACCGACGTCTGAAGGTCGGTGTCGTCACCCTGGACGACGACCTTGAGGCCCGTGATTGGCACATGGACATAGCGATCCGGCCCGATACCATCGAGTTCGACGAGCAGGCGGTCGATCTTGTTGTCGGCTCCGCGCTCGACCTTGGCGACATCGGCGAGTTCCTTGCCGTCGGCATCAATGATATCGGTGTCGAGCAGCTGCGCTTCGGTGAGGCCAAGTGCGGCGGGGACGGGGCCCGCGACCGTGGCGCTCGTCTCGGCAGAGCGCTCGAGCTTTTCTTCGGCCGCTTCTTGTTTATCGGAACAGGCGGCGAGCAGAATGGCCGGGGCGGCGAGGGTAAGGATCATGCGCATCGTGGTTCCTTTGCTTGCGAATAGATTGAACGTTTTTGTGTGAAGAGGGTTGCCGGTTTCGACCTGCGCGTCAGGCCTGCTGCGGCCGGATCTCGAATCCGATGACATCGGCGTCGGCCGACCAGTCCCGGGCAAGCGCTTCGGCGCAGCTTTCGGTAAATCCGCCGGCGACCGCGGTGAAGCTGTGCTGCTCCCGGTCCAGCGCCTGATCGATCGTGATCGGCGTGAGTCCCTTCGCCGCGAGCAGATCGCTAAAGCCGCCGAGCGTCATGGCGCTGCCGCGGCGATAGATGGCCCTGACATGCGCGATACGGCGCTGCGGTGCATAGCGTTCGATGATCGAGACGGCAGCCAGCACGGCCAGCGTGGCGACGCCGCCGAAGATCGCGAGCTGGTAGAAACCGATCCCGAACAGCATGCCGAGGGTCGCGGTGGTCCAAAGCGAGGCGGCTGTCGTCAGCCCGCGCACGTTGAACCCCTCACGGAAAATGACGCCGCCGCACAGGAAGCCGATCCCGGTCAATATGCCATGCGCCATGCGAACGGGGTCGATGCGGATCACATCGACCGGGGCATCGTTGAGCCAGGCCATCTGATGCACTGCGGACAGCATCAGCAGGCAACAGGAGAGCGAGACGAGGATGTGCGTGCGAAGGCCCGCGGGGCTGGCGCGATATTCGCGTTCGGCGCCAATGATTGCGGCGGCGAGCGTCGCGCCTGCGATCGGCCAGATCAGGTCGGGGTCAAGCAGATCCATGATCGGTTACCGCAGGAGGAGGGCGAAAGTTCCGCCGCGTCCGGAGAAGGACGCCTTGGGGCGCGGCGATAAGGTAAAGCCCCGCTGCACAAGGCGGCGGGGCTCTCCTGAAGTCCGATCCGGAGATCGGGACTTGCAAAGGAGAAACCGACGAACGCGCGAAAGGTTGCAAGGCATAGGCAAAGCTTTCGAAGGAGGGCAGGCGATCGTGAGGCCGGTGCAGGCGTTCGCCGCCGCCAAAGAAAACGGCCCGCCGAAGCGGGCCGAGGACGCAGCGCTGAGGTCCGCTGCGAGGGGAAAATGTCAGTCTTCCGTGCCGGGCTTGCCGGTCTTGGGCGGCTTGCCGTCCTCGATCCGGCCTTCATTGCGAAGGTCGCGGCCTTCTTGCGCCTTGCGCTGGCTTTCGGGCGAGTCGCCATTTTCGAAGGCTTCTTCCTTTACATAGCCGGCGGCCTCTTTCGCTTTGCCTTTGATGCTCATGATGATCTCCTCTTGAGGTGGCATGAGGACAACAATGATGGGCGGCGCGAGTTGCGGTTCGGTAATGGTCGCCAAGGGAGAATTTGCATTCGTCATAACACAGATCAGGTCGTGCCCTTCGAATGGACCCACGCCGTCTCTCATGCGTTGGTGGCGTCGCTGCGGCGCGCAACTTGATCCAGTTTATGTCGCCCCGGGCAACTTGTAGATATCGCGCTCTCACTTCACGCGCCCTTACGACCCGGGAGCGTGTGAGGGGGCTTCCAGTGGGCTTCGCGACACGCCTGTGGACCCGGAAAGGCCCCGCCGCACGGCGGGGCCTTTCTTACGGGGTCAAACGCCGCGCATCAGACCGGGAATGAGCGGCAGAAGCTCGCGCGCCAGATAGCCGATCGGTCCCATGGTCTCGGCAAGGCGGCGTCCGGCCTCGCCATGCAGCCATATGCCCCACGCCGCCGCCTCAAGCGGTGGCAGACCCTGCGCGCCGAGGCTCGCGATGAGCCCCGCAAGGATATCGCCCGATCCGCTGACTGCGAGGCCGAGACCGCCTCCGGCATAGCTGAGGCAGTGATCATCCGCCATGAGATGGCTCGTCGCGCCCTTCACCATGATCGCTGCGCGGAACAAGTCTGCGGCCTGTTCGAGCGCGGCCAGCGGATCTTTCGCCACATGCTCGCGCTCGGTGCCGAGCATCGCAGCGAGCTCGCCTTCATGCGGTGTCAGCACGACACGGTCATGGCGTGCGGCAATCGCGTGCGGGTGTTCGGTGGCGGCTCTCAACGCAAAGGCGTCCAGCAGCAGGAACTTGTCGTCCGGAAGCTCGGGGAGCAGGGCCGCGAGCAGCGTCGAGACGATCGCCTCGTCGATCATCGCGGGTCCGAAGACAATGGCGTCGTGAAGCGCCATTTCGGCGAGAATCTGGTCGGCGCAGTCGGGCGCGATCTCGCCCTCGGGGGTCTCGGGAAGCCCGGCGACGGCGCAGGACGGGAAGGCGATGCCCAGCGGCAGCGCGGCCGATGCGATGGTCGCGATCGTCACCTTGCCCGCTCCGGCACGAAACGCCGCCTCAGCGGTGAGCAGCAGCCCGCCGGGAACGCGGCGGCTGCCCCCGATGACGAGAACGCGGCCGCGGCCGTTCTTGTCGACATTGTCGTGATGGTCGGGGAGCGGATGCGCCTTGAGCCACGCCGTGTCGAGTGGGACGGGATCAGCCACGCGCGGCGACCATCGCATCGGGCTCGTGCGTCACCGGCACTTCTCCGGCCATCGGCGCCGTGACATTGTAGCGCGCGAGGACGAGGTTGCCATTATGACCCTTGGCCGGGTCGAAACGATATTCGGTGATGGCGCAGTTTGCGACGTCGCCTTGCCTGTCGATCGCCAATATCTCCTGCTCGCCGAGATTTTCGATGATCGTGCGCAGGCAGAGGACAACGACCTGGTGCGCGACGATCATCACCCGGCGGCCGCCATAATGGAGCGAGACGGTATCGAGGAGCGAGCGCAGCCGCAGAATCACGTCGCACCAGCTCTCGCCGCCAGGCGGCCGATGATAGAATTTGCCCAGCAAGGCCCGGAACTCGGCCTGTTTGGGGTGCGATGCCTCGATCCCGTGCCGGGTCAGGCCGTCGAGGATGCCGAACTCCTTCTCGCGGAGCCGCTCGTCGATGCAGATCTTCTCTTCCGCGGCGCAGCCCCCGGCGCTGCGGAAAATTTCGGCGGTCTGGACGGCGCGCACATAAGGCGAGGAAAGCATGATCTCGGGGCGGCCATCCGCCTGACCCTCGGCAAACCATTCGCCAAGCGCGCGCGACTGCTCCTCGCCGAGGCGCGAGAGCGGGACATCGACGTCGCGGTGGTCGAGCGCGATGCGCAGGTCGCCTGCGGCGTCGGCGGCGTCGCGGGCGACATTGCCCGCGCTTTGGCCATGCCGTACCACCCAGAGAATCGAAGGCCAGCGTGGTGTCATTCGGGGTGATACAATCCGGTCACCGATCCTCAACGCTGCGTATCGGCAATGCGTTGCACATCGATGCGCGTGCCGGGTTGCCATGCGGCGTCGATCGTGGCGAGGAGGATGGCGAAGCGGAGCCGGCCGTCCTCGGCGGTGACATTGATGCGCAAATTCTCGTCGTCGAGCAAAAGGTCGGGATCGTCGCGGAGCAAGCCGCAGCAATAGCGTACCGCCTCGCGCCGCGCTGCCCGATCATCGGGAAGCTCATGGCCAAGCTCGTCGATCTCCTGCGTGCCGTCGCAAACATGAAAATAATATCTCGGCATCGCGGGCACTCTCCTGCTGTGTTGCCGATCCCACTGGCTAGACGCTCGAATCCACCGTTCGATGCAGGTAAACGTCAGAAAATTGGGCAATTCGCCGCAGCGTATCGACATTGCCGATCGTCAGCCGCCGCGAAACGCGCTTGACCGCCCCCTCCTGTTCCAAAATTTTGATGGTACGGTTGATATGGACCGGGGTCAGTCCGAGGAGGTCGGCGAGCTGTTCCTGGGTCAGCGGAAATTCGAACGCGCCCAAGTCTTCGAGCGCAATCTGCTGCACCCGGTAATAAAGTTCGCAGAGGAGATGCGCGAGCCGCCCGAGGGCGTTACGCCGGCCGATGTTGAGGAGCCACTCGCGGCTGATCGAGCCCTCGATCAGGATGTCCACGATGACGGCGCGCGCGATATTCGGTCTCGGCGCGACAAGGGCTTCGAAGTCCTTTTGCGCGAAGATCGCGAGTTCGACCGGCGTAAGCGCCTGGAGATTATGGTCGGCGATGTCGACGTAGAGCGACTGGAAATCGAGGGCGTCGCCGGGGATCTTGAGCGCGACGATCTGCCGACCGCCGTCGGCCGAGGTCTTTTGCCGATAAGCGAAGCCGCTCAGCAGAACCGGGCAGACCGTGGCGAGGTCACCCTCGCGCAGCATATAGTCATTGGGTTCGAGCCGCCGGATGCTGAAGGGCAGCGAAGCGATCGCCTGCTGATCGTCGGCCGACAGCCGGCTGTGGCTGAGCAGCTTGCGAATGAAGATCCCGATGCGGTCTTCTTTCTTTTTGAAAGGCCCGTCACCCATCCAACGCACCGAGGGCATATCGCTTGCAGAACCCGTATCTGGAAAATCGACCGTGCATGCCGGTACAACATCGGCCGCGCCGATACGGTTCCAACCCGCAGCATGGCGTGCCATGCCCGGCTTCTATGGCGGCAAATGCGATGACGCGACGCAACATGGGTTAAGTCATTAAGCGGCGAAGCGAGCCACTCCAAGCAGCTGTTTCTTTATGCAAAGTGGGATGACGCGTTGCCCGACGACGCCTTGCCCGACGACGCGTGCGGCCGAGTCAGCGATTGGCGGTAAGGAGCCGATCCGTGCTGCCGCGATGAACGGTTAGCGCCACCGATCCGAGACCCGCTGCCTCGACAA
>VFQO010001237.1_pt1 | contig 20663 bp, 18 predicted proteins | sample 3512331 | NCBI WGS metagenome assembly VFQO01 (sample SAMN10412371, study PRJNA504923) | tailings metagenome | isolation source: Replicate 3 from Balatoc abandoned mine | place: Philippines: Itogon, Benguet | collected 2017-08-28 | reverse complement strand
TTGACCGCGGCGCGCAGGCGCGCGTTCGCGTCGGGATCGGGCAAGCCCATCTTCGCCGCGACGGTGACTTCGCGCGCGAGTTTCGAAAACAGCGTGCTGCGCTTTTTGTCCTGTGCACCCTTGCGGTGCATGATATTCTTGAATTTACTATGGCCGGCCAAGCCACCCTCCATCGGTCAATTTGAATGCTGGCGCCGCCCTAGCTTGGCGGCCCCAAAGAGACAACCGCATCAGATGACGACCGCGGTTCCCGACGCGCTGACCATCAGCATCGATCCGTTTTGGCCAAGCACTTCATAGTCGAGGTCGACGCCGACGACCGCGTCGCCGCCGAGGCGCGCGGCTTCGGCTTCCATCTCGGCGATCGCTTCCTTGCGGGCGCGGGCCAGAACGTCCTCATATTTGCCCGACCGCCCGCCGACGATGTCGGTGATGCTGGCGAACAGGTCGCGGAACAGGTTGGCGCCGACGATCACCTCTCCGGTGACGATGCCCAGATATTCGCGGGCCGGACGGCCCTCGACGGTATTGGTGGTGGTGCTGAACATCGTCACTCTCCTAGGCTGATGAAGGTTGGGGCTCAGTCGATGCCGAGCGCCGATTTGTAAACGTCGAGGATTGCTTCCATTTCCTTGCGGTCGTTCGGCGGCAATTTGCGCAGGCGAACGATCTGGCGCATGATCTTCGGATCATAACCTTGCGACTTCGCTTCGTTATAGGTGTCGCGGATGTCGTCGGCGACGCCTTTTTTTTCTTCTTCCATCCGCTCAATGCGCTCAATGAAAAGGCGCAGTTGTTCGTCGGATACAGTGGCTTCGCTCATTTTGGGCTCCGGTGATTGGGATGATGCGGCGCGAGAATCGCGGCTGCCGCGTCCCTAGTCGTCCCGCTGCGTTTTCGCCATGCTTTCTTGGACTCAATCGCTCATTCGGGCGGAAAGGGCTGGCGCTTGCCGCCATCCTTGTGGACCACGCCGCGCCGCATCACGAAATCGACCTTTTCGAGCGCGGTGACATCGGCCAGTGGGTCGCCAGTGACGGCGATGATGTCGGCGTCGCGTCCCGCCACAATGGCCCCGATCGGCCGGTCGAGTTCGGCGGCATTGTCGATGGTTGCGGCCTTGATCGCCTGCGCGGGCGTCATTCCCGCTTTGACCATCAGCGCGAATTCCTTGGCATTGTCGCCATGCGGCGCGACGCCCGAATCGGTACCGAACAGGATGCGGACATTGCCCCGGACCGCGCGCGCCATGCTGGCGGCGTGGGCGGCAGCCGCTTCCTCGGCCTTGGCGAGCTGCGGACCCGGTGCGTCACCGCGCCGAGCCTGCGCCAGCGCTGCAATCGGCGCGACCGCGGTGGGCACCAGCGCCGCGTTCGACGCCTTGAACAGCTTGACCGTTTCGTCGTCGATGAAGCTGCCATGTTCGATCGAATCGACCCCGGCGCGCAGCGCGGCGTCGATGCCCTCCTTGCCATGCGCATGGGCGGTGACCTTGCGGCCGAAACTGTGCGCGGTGTCGACCACCGATTTCATTTCGGCGTCGGACATCTGCTTGCCCAGCCCGCCCGCGACGTTCGAGCGCACCCCGCCGGTCGCGGCGAACTTGATCACCTCCGCCCCGATCGAGATCTGGGCGCGGACGGCGCTGGCGCAGCTGTCGGGGCCGTCGCAGATGTTGCTGCGTTCGGCCGCGACCGCGTGCGTGAAGCTACGGTTTAGCCCGTTGACCCCGCCATGACCGCCGGTCACCGAGATCATCGTCCCGGCGGGGATCACGGTCGGGCCGACGATCACACCATTGTTGATCGCATCGCGCAGCGTCGTCGTGGTGCGGCCATCGCCGCCCAGATCGCGCACGGTGGTAAAACCGGCTTCGAGGGTACGCCGCGCATTGCCCTGCGCGATCACGAACACATCCTCGACGTCGCGACCCGAGCTTTCGAGGCGGCTGCGCAGCAGATTGTCGTCGCTGGAGATATGGACGTGCATGTCGATCAGGCCGGGCAGGACAAAGGCGCCCTTCAGGTCGACGACCTTCGCACCGTCTTCGGGCGGGGCAAAGCCGTCGCGCACTTCGGCAATCTTGCCGTCGCGCACGATGATCGTCGATTGGCCGCGCGGTTCGCGGCCCGGCTGGTCGAGCAGGCGCCCGGCATGGATATAGGTGGTGGCGGACGGCTGAGCGGCGAGCGGCACGCTCGCGATCAGCCCTGCCGCGAGCGTCACCGCGGCCCATATCATACGCATCTGGATAGTCTCCCTGTTGGCGCCCCGCCTTGGCCTTCGATCATGTCGCGAAAGCCATGTCGGAGCAAGGGTCAGGCGCGCGGATTCTTCTTCATGCTTTCTTCCATCCGCGCCAGCTGTTCGGGCGTCGCGGCGGTATGATGCAGCGCCTTCCATTCGGCGGTCGGCATGCCGTGGACAATCGCTCGGCCAGTCTCCTTGTCCATATCCCCGGCCTCGGCGATCCAGTCGCCCAGGCAGTTGCGGCAGAAACCGGCGAGGCCCATCAGGTCGATGTTGGCGGCGTCGCTGCGATGCTGGAGCAGGCGGACGAGGCGGCGGAACGCCGCGGCGGCCACGGCATCGTCGAGGCGGTCGAGCGCATCGTCGGTACGGGTCTGATCTTCGCTGCAGGACATGGCTGCTCCTCGGGAATGATTGCATAGCTATACGGTGGTTGCCTTCGCCGCGGCAAGGCGGCATTGCCCTAGCGTCCCCTATCCAACATACCCCGCCATTCGGAGCATTTGTGGTCCAGAGCTTTACCCCCCGCCAGCGCAAGGTCCGCATCCTTGCGACGCTTGGCCCCGCCAGCGCCAATCCGGAGATGATCGCGGCGCTGCACCGCGCCGGCGCCGACGCGTTTCGCGTCAATATGAGCCATGGCGACCATGCCGGCCACGCGAAGGTGATCGCGGCGATCCGCGGGCTGGAAAAGGAAACCGGGCGCCCGACGACGATCCTGGTCGATCTGCAGGGGCCCAAGCTGCGCGTCGGCACGTTCAAGGACGGTCCGGTCGAACTGGTCAAGGGCGCGCCCTTCGCGCTCGATGCCGACAAGGCGGCGGGCGATGCGACGCGCGTCCACCTGCCACATCCCGAATTGTTCGCGGCGCTGGAAGCGGGCACCCGGCTGTTGATCGACGACGGCAAGCTGGTGCTGCGCGTCCAGGCGGTGTCGCCGACGCGGATCGACACGGTGGTCGAGGTCGGCGGCAAGATTTCGGATCGCAAGGGGGTCAATGTCCCCGACGTCGTCGTGCCGCTGGCGGCGCTGACCGAAAAGGATCGCAAGGACCTGACCTTCGCACTCGAGCAGCATGTCGACTGGATCGCGCTGTCGTTCGTGCAGCGCCCCGAAGACGTCGCCGAGGCGCGGACGCTGATCGGCGGCAAGGCGGCGTTGCTGGTCAAATTCGAAAAACCGTCGGGGGTGCAACGGATCGAGGAAATCCTCGAGCTCGCCGACGCGGCCATGGTCGCGCGTGGCGACCTGGGGGTCGAACTGCCGCCCGAAGCGGTGCCGCCGCTGCAGAAACGCATCGTCGCGACCGCGCGGCGGATGGGCAAGCCGGTGGTCGTCGCGACCCAGATGCTCGAATCGATGATCGTCTCCCCGTCGCCGACGCGCGCCGAGGTGTCCGACGTCGCGACGGCGGTGTACGACGGGGCGGACGCGATCATGTTGTCGGCCGAGACCGCGGCGGGGGCGTGGCCGGTGGAAGCGGTCACGATGATGGATTCGATCGCCCGCTCGGTCGAAAGCGACCCCGATTATTTCCGCCGCCTGCACTTTACCGAAACGACACCCGACGCGACGACCGCCGACGCGCTGGCCGAGGCGGCGGGCGACATCACGCGCACGATCGACGCCGATGCGATCATTTGCTTCACCTTTTCCGGATCGACCGCACGGCGCGTCGCGCGCGAGCGGGCGGGGGCGCCGTTGCTGGTGCTCACGCCGAAAAAGGAAGCCGCGCGGCGCATGGGCCTCTTGTGGGGCGCGCATGCGGTGCCGACCAAGGACATCGGCAGTTTCGAAGAGATGATCGCCAAGGGCAAGCGCATGGCGCTGCGCCACGGCATCGGCAAGGCGGGGTCGAAGCTGGTGATGATGGCGGGGGTGCCGTTCGGCACGCCGGGATCGACCAATGTGCTGCACGTCGCGACGCTGACGGGCGACGAGCTGCGCGGCTATAGCTGAGCACCGTTTTCCCCGAGTTTTTTCCGTCATCCCGGCGCAGGCCGCGATCTCATCCTCGCGTTCTGACGAAACGGCGAGATCCCGGCCTGCGCCGGGATGACGGTTCAAGGTCAGGCGTGAGATCGGCCGCCGACGCCCAACTCCACCACCTTTGATTCAAATCGGCACAATCCTTACCGCGCGATTCAGATAATTTTCGACCTGAGTCAGAACGGCACGACTAAAAATGGTAAACAGACTTTGCACCATTGACGACGCGCGGCATAGTTGGTGGGTGGTGAGCGTCGGACCCGCGTTGGGGGGATTCCGCATCGCATCTCTGGAGGTCCAAGCCGCGTGTCCGCACCGTTCCGTTTTCCGCGCTTTTTCGTCACCAGTCCGGCGCCTTGCCCCTATCTGGCGGGCAAGACCGAGCGCAAGGTGTTCACCGAACTCAGCGGCAATACCGCGAACGAGCTGAACGATGCGCTGGGCCGCATCGGCTTTCGGCGCAGCCAGTCGGTCGCCTATCGCCCGAGCTGCGCCGATTGCGCGGCGTGCGTGTCGGTGCGCGTCTGCGCCGCCGAATTTACCCCCAGCAATTCGCAGAAGCGCACGATCCGCCGCAACGGAGATCTGATCGCCACCGCGTGCAAGCCCTGGGCGACCGAGGAACAATATGCGCTGCTGCGCTCCTACCTCGCCTCGCGCCACCCCAATGGCGGCATGGCCGACATGGACGAGCAGGATTTCGCCGACATGGTCGAACAGACCCCGGTCGATTCGTACATGATCGAATATCGCGAGCCGACCACCGACGGCAGCAAGGGCCGCCTGATCGGCTGTTGCCTGACCGACCGGCAGGGCGACGGGCTGTCGATGATCTACAGCTTCTTCGACGCCGCGCATCCGCTGCGCGAGGGCCTCGGCACCTATATCATCGCCGACCATATCCAGCGCGCGGCGCGCGCGGGCCTGCCGTACGTCTATCTCGGTTACTGGATCGAGGGGTCGGCGCGCATGGCATATAAGGCGCGCTTCCGCCCGATCGAGCGCCTCGGGCCCGACGGCTGGTCGCGGTTCGAGCCGACTGCGTCGAGCGGTCTTGCGGCGATGTTCGAACTCGCCTGAGCTGCGGCCGCCGATGGCGGCGTACTAGTTGTGATGTTGGTCATAGGCGCCGTTTGAACGGCAGCTAACGTCCGTCGCATGCATTGTGACGGGGCGATATATTCCATTGGCGTTTCACGATATTTTGCCAGGCCCGTCGATAATGACCCGGGTCATGCGGACCGATGACGTCATATCCCGCGCCGCATAAACCTATGGGTGCAGAAGTTTGTCCCGTGTCTTCGCAATGGAAGATAATTATATGAAGTCGTTCAATATTATTGGGTATCCCGTTATCTTGGGACTGGTGGCTATATTGCCCGGAACGGCGCATGCACAATCGGCCGGGCAACATGCCCGCGATATGATCGACATCGCCGCGACCCCGCCGCCGGGTGGGGACGAGGGACCGACCACGAAACCGTACGAAATGCCATCGGCCACGCTTGCGCCGCGCCCGATGAGGCCGGGCTTTGTCGCCACCGCCTATCATATCGATACGGGATCAATATGGGTTTCGTCCTCTCATAGAACGATCGATTCGGCCAAGCAGCGCGCGCTGGCAGGTTGCAATGCGGCCACCGGCGGCGGTTGCTATATTGCTGAAGCCTTGGGAGGCGGAGGAGAGAAAACTGCCAGCCAGGTTTTTGTTGCACAGGACGGCATGGGTCAGCTTTGGATCAAGGGAGCGACCGGCAACGATATGCTCGTTCAACCCGATCCCGCCATGCGAGACTGTCTGAGCAAGTCTTTCGGTTGCGTCACCCTGAGCTCGTTCGACACCGGAAATATCTATCTCGACCTCGATGCCAATCTCGACCAGTCGGAAGACTATTTTCCAAAAGGCACGTTGAAATGGAACCGCTGGGCGATGGTTGCCCAGCCCACGAAACCCACTGCCGCAGCGCACAACAAAAGCTGGCTGATCTCCGGGAAAGAGAATTCGGCGGCGACCCGCAAAGAAATTCTCGATCGCTGTCTCGCCGATTCCGGGGTGCCTTGCGCCATAACGGCTTACGCCCTGAACGGGGAAAAAATTGCTGCGGGCGGCGCGGTCGACGCGAACGCCGTGCTCGTCCATTTTGTCGATGGGCGCGGGAAAAATCGCTGGACCACGGCATTGCCGGCGGGTTCAAAGAAAAAGAGGAAGAAGTCGCCTCTCGGTGGCTTCATCCCAAGCTTTCCGGACCCGGTTACCGTGCAGGAACGCATTGACCGGATTTGCCCGCCTTCGACGTGCCGCGTCATCGCGACCTATGACGCGGCGACGCCTCGTATGCAGGTTATCGAGGATGTAAAGTGACGGCGCGCAAGATGATTTTGGAGTGATGATGATGCAATATTTTCGACCGGCCCTGCTTGGCGCGGCCACCATTTTGGCCTTCCAGCTTTCCGGGCCCGCCTACGCCTGTTCCGATTTGCCCAATATTTGCGCCGCTCAGGCGCAACACTATCAACAGATGAACGACATCGCCGCGACACCGCAGCGGAACGACGACGGTCCCTATGATGACGGTGGACCAGCTGGCGAGCGACCCCGCGATCCGATGGCGCAGGCGATGGCTGACATTTCCGGCGTTGCTGAAGCATCTTCGGCATTCGGCGGCGAGCTTCAACAGCGCATGAAAGACCCGGAGTTCAAGGCGGCCTATGATCGCTACCACAAGGGCGGCTGGGATTTTTTTCAGGACAGCAACAACCCGAAGCCCGGCGAATATTGCTCGGCCCTGTATATGAAGGGCGAAGCCATGGTCCGCATATCGGGTCCGGGCAAAGATTATGACGGCGCGCTGCTGACATTTTCAGGGCCGGGCATTACCGGATCGCCGGAGGTGAAAAAGCTGAAGGTTACGCTCGATCAAAGCGACGGCACCTCGCAGTCGGTTCAGGCGTTTAATTACAGGCTTCCCGGCGAAGTCTATGCCTCCATCGCCTTTGCCGTGCCGACGATCGAGGCGGGTCTGGCAGAAATGAAGGAAACATTGGGCTTTAACGTGCTGGTCGAAGGCAAATCGGTGTTGAAGATCGAATGGGATGGCGGCCTTGCGGCGCGCAAGCAACTCGAAAATTGCGTCAACAAACGCAAGGCGAGCTAAGATCATGTCAAATCGATTTCGCGTGCCGCATGTCGCTATGCTGATCACGATCGGTGTCGGCTTCGTCCCGACCGCCGCTTCGGCACAGGCGCTCTTTTTCCACGTCGATGGCGAGCCGGGCGACCGTCAGGCCTATTATTCGCAGACGCTCGTCATGAACCGCACGCCGCCCAGCGAGGCGCTGGGGCCGATCGAGATCAAACAGCTCGATGTTACCATCATCCATGAAAATGCGGCAAAGCCCGAATGGACCATGCTGCGGCTGCAGTTCGAATGCCCGAGCATGTTTGCAATCGCGACCGGAAAAGCGAACGGGAAAATTCCGGAATCGGCCTCCGTAAAGATGCGGCTGGGCGAAGGCAGCTCGATTTTACGGCGCAGTGATTTGCAGAATGAAGCGCTTCCGGCGGGGTCGTGGGCAGCGACCAGCGACCCGGCGATGCTCAAGGCGCGAAAACTGGCTTGCCATGGTCCCGATATCGAAAAGGCGATGCTCGCTTCCTATCAAAACCAGCGGTTCGACATGAAGGCCTTCAACGCCAAGCTACGCCCATTCGGGTTTACCGAAAGCGTCATGGTCCTTGCCGAAACAACCGCACCCGAGCAGCTTGAGCTTAGCTGGTCGCGGCTGTGGCGCGGCAGCAAGCGGCCCGACCCAAGCGGCCGGTTCGCCCAAGTGGCCACCGACGCCGACCGGGCGGCGGCCAAGGCCAAAATGGCGGCCATCACCGAGGAAATCGACACCTTGGCGGCACAGCTGCGCGGCAAATATGAACAGGGTACCAAGAACCTGGCCGCCGGGTTCGAGTTTGATCAAGCGGCGGCAAAGCTGCGCGGCGACCGGAAGCCGCGCGGGATCGCCGCCCAACTTCTGATGGTGTGGCAGGCAAGACCCGAAGAGGATGTGGTGGCGAAGATGGGGCGGCCTCTCATCACCGATGCCGGCGATCTGCGTATCCTTTCCTATGGCCAGCAATATGACAATCGCGTGCTGGTCGGCAGCACCAGCGGCGCGACCTGGGTCGAAGGCACCTACATGGCGTGTGACGTACAATTCGTGACCATCCCCGACAACAATGGGGTGCGCCGCGTTGCCGACGTCCGGATCGGTGTCGACAGCAACGCGCCCGGATGGGCCGGCGCGAGCACGAGCGAAGCGTGCAGCGGATTGTTGCAGGCACCGGGGAAATGATCGGCCACGTCCAATTGCAATATACCGGAGATCTGGAATGAAGCTCTTTCGGATACGGGCGGCGCGGTTCCTGCTGCCATTCTTACTGGCAACCGCTTATTGCTTGCTTCCTAACGCCGCCTGGGCCGAGGGCCGCTGCCCTCCCGGAATGTACGAAACCGGGTCGCAGGACTTTATCGGCTGCGCCCCAATTCCAGGTTATGATCAGGGCGGCGGCGATGGTGGCAGCGATGAATCTAGATCTACATCGCAAACAGGTGCTACATACACTAAGCCAATTCAGCCCAGCTATATGGCAGCGGTGACGCACATCGACACGTCGTCCTATTGGGTTACGCGCGCGCACTGGACGGCGGATTCAGCCAATAAACGGGCGCTTGCTGCTTGTAAGGCGGCGATAGGCGACGGATGTGTTCTCAACGAAACCGTATATGGATATGGCCCGTTCGGTGTGATGATCGATGCAATGGGTCTGCGCTGGATTAAATCTGGTGCGGATGTACCTAAAGGCACACCAGAATCGATCCGATACCAAGCGCTTGCGATGCAGTGCCTTAAAAGTTCATTCGGCTGCGAGTTCGAAGAAGTTATATGGCAAGGCGCGATACCAGAAGATGCCGTGCCGCCGACCAATTTCGTCACCGATAATTTTCCGCTTTATGGGGTGAAGCGGCACCATTGGGCGTTGCTTGCCAAGCCGGAAAGTGAGCCGCCTGCCGCCTGGCAGAACAAGGCCTGGTTGATGAGCGGAAGCCAGAATTCGGCAGAGGCACGCAAGGCAGTGCTCGATCGCTGCCGAGCGGACTCCGGCGTGTCGTGCGCAATCGACGCTTATGTCGCGAACGGCGTGCTGGTTCGGTTCGTAGATGCGAAAGGAAAAGCGGGCTGGACGAGCGCGGTGACGAAAAGGGTGATTGAGCCGCTCGGGAGCTACAGGAGGAAAAAGCCCAAGATCGACCCGGCGTCGGTTGCGGCCCGTGTAGAGCGGCAATGCTTTGTCAAGCCATGCAAAGTCATCGCCACCTATGATGCGGTAACGCCGCGCCTGCAAGTCGTCGATGACGCTGGATAATGATGGCGATCTGACGTAGCGTGGCGCGAAGGCGTTCGGTCGCCACGCCGATCGGCAGACCGCGCCACGATTGTCCGCCGCTACCGGTTGACCTTTCCCCGCTTTCAAGGGCATAGCTTTGCATTAAGGACATCAGTCCGGGTCGCATCCGTTGTGAGTTCGCCGGGGGGCTGGCGAGAGGGGGGTAGGATGCCCGTGCGCGCGTTCGTCAGCATCTTGGTCAGCGACCCGAAATGCGGTTTTTGCCGCCAACTGTGGCGCGCATGAGCGAGACGGTCCCCGCGGAACCCGTGAAGGTTGCGATCATCGGCTCGGGGCCGGCGGGACTGAGCGCCGCATCGCGCGCCGCGCAGCTCGGGCTCAGCCACATATTGCTCGAAAAGACCGACCATCTGTCGGACACGATCTTCAAATATCAAAAGGGCAAGCGCGTGCTGGCGACGCCCGAACGGCTCGACCTGCGTTCCGATTGCCGTTTTGCCGAGGGCGCGCGCGAATATATCCTCGGCAATTGGGACGAGGATGCCGCGAACAACAAGGTGAATGTGGCGTATCACGCCGAGGTCGCCGAGGTGACCGGCGAAAAGGGCGCGTTCGCGATCAAGACCACCAAGGGCGATGTCTATACGGCCGAGAATATCGTGCTGGCGATCGGCACGCAGGGTAACCCGAACCGGATGCGCTGCGAGGGCGCCGACCTGCCGCACATCATCTATCAAGTCGACGATCCCGAAGATTTCAAGGACAAGCATATCACCGTCGTCGGATCGGGCGATGCGGGGATCGAAAATGCGCTGGGGGTGGCCGAAGAGGCGCTGGAAAACACCGTCACCATCCTCAATCGGTCGAAGGATTTCGCGCGTGCCAAGGCGAAGAATGTCGCCGACATGATGGAGGCGAGCGAGAACGGCTTCATGTCGATCCGGACCGAAACCCAGCCGAAGAAGGTCGAGCCGGGCTGGCTGACGCTGGAAACGCCAAATGGCGAGGAACGGATCGCATGCGACGTAATCGTCGCGCGGCTGGGATCGGTGGCGCCGCGCGGGTTCGTCGAATCGATGGGGATCGAGTTCACCGGCCCCGACCGCGAAGCCTTTCCCAAATTGTCGCCGACGTTCGAGACGACGGTCCCGGGCCTGTATGTCATTGGCGCGCTGGCGGGCTATCCGCTGATCAAGCATTGCATGAACCAAGGCTATGACGTCGTCGAGTTCATCAACGGCAACACCGCGCTGACCCCCGCGGATGAAAAGGATCTGGCGGCGATCTTTGCCGATTTGCCGCAGCGAAAATCGGTCAGCGAATGGCTGGAATATCTCCGCACCCGCATCCGCATCTTTGCCGATGTCTCGCCGCTGCAGATGCGCGAATTCATGCTCGATTCGAAGGTCGCATTCTATGCCAAGGGCGACGTCGTGTTCGAAAAGGGCGAGCCCGGATCGTCGCTGTTCGCGATCGCCGACGGCCATGCGGTGGTCGAGGTGGGTCCGGATGTGACCGTGCCGATCGAGCAGGGATCGATCTTTGGCGAGGTCGGGCTGATTTCGGGTCGCAAGCGCGGTGCAACGATCCGCGCCGGGGAGGATAGCGTCTTTGTAGAAGTGTCGCGCACGGCGGCGCTGAAACTGATGGCGGCGGTGCCGGGTGCTAAACGTGTGATCAATCGCATCTCGCTCGAGCGGCAATTGCTCCAGATCTTCAAGGGCGGGTTGACCGTCGAGGATCTGGCCGAGGTGGTCGATTCGGCCGAGGTCGAGCGGGTGCCGGCGGGCAAGGTCGTGTTGACCGAGGGCGAACAGGGCGACGATGTCTATGTGATCCGCTCGGGATCGATGGTGGTAGAAAAGGACATCGGCGGCAAACCGATCTTCCTCCGCTACCTGCCCGCGGGCAGCTTTTTCGGCGAAATGGGGGTGCTGAGCGGGCAGCCGCGCAACGCCACGGTGAAGGCCGCGGTGGGCGCCGAGCTGATCAAGCTGACCGGCGAAAGTTTCCGCAAGATGCTGAACGCGCGCCCGCAGGTTCGCGCCGCGACGGAAGCGGCGGTCGCCGAGCGCGCGGCGATGAACGATTTCATCGAATCGCGCAAAGCCAGCTATTCGAGCGCGGTCGATCTCTATTCGGACACCGCCAGCTTCATCATGAAGGAAGGGCTGGGCGAGGCGACGGACGCGCTGCTGATCGACGAGAATCTGTGCGTCGGCTGCGACAATTGCGAAAAGGCCTGCGCCGATAGTCACGAAGGTCTGTCGCGGCTCGACCGCGAGGCGGGCAAGACCTTTGCCCATCTGCACGTGCCGACCAGCTGCCGCCACTGCGAGCATCCGCACTGCATGGCCGACTGCCCGCCCAACGTGATCCACCGCGGCCCCGACGGCGAGGTGTTCATGGAGCCCGGCTGCATCGGCTGCGGCAATTGCATGCGCAACTGCCCCTATGGCGTGATCCGCATGGAGGCCGCGCCGCCCGAAAAACCGAGCCTGCTGCGCTGGCTGCTCACCGGTTTTGGTCCGGGCCCCGGGGAACCCTCACCCAAATGGACCAAGAAGCAATTGGGCGAGGAGAAGCCCAAGAAGATCGCGGTCAAATGCGACATGTGCAAGGGCATCGCCGGCGGCCCGGCGTGCGTGCGGGCGTGTCCGACCGGCGCCGCGATCCGCGTGTCGCCCGAAGAATTTCTGTCGATCGCGCGGCTTGACGAGGCGACCGACTGATGGCGAGCCTGTTCCAGCGCCGCCGCAACCGGGCGACCCAGACCGAGCGGGTCCGCGAGCGCAAGCATGAGGGGTTCCTGCGTTATGCGGGCTTTCGCTGGGCGAAGATTTCGGGCGGCCTCTGCCTGCTGATCATCATTTCCTATGCGCTGGTCGATGTGACGCCGCGGCACAATGGCGGCAGCTGGTACGGTTATACCCTCGGCACGATCGGCGCGGGGTTGATCCTGTGGCTGACTGCGCTCGGCTATCGCAAACGCAAGATGACGAGCGATTATTGGTCGCTGAAGGCGTGGACGTCGGCGCATGTCTATCTGGGTTTGAGCCTGATCGTCATCGGGACGTGGCACACCGGGTTCCAGCTTGGATGGAATGTCCATACGCTGGCGTGGGCGCTGATGATGCTGGTCATCCTGTCGGGGCTTTACGGGGTGATCGTCTATGCGACCTTGCCCGCGGCGCTGTCGAACAATCGCGACGAAATGACGCAGATGCAGATGCTGGAGGCGATCCGCGCCTTCGACCGCCAGCTGCACAGCGCCGCGCAGCCGTTGACCCCCGCCGACACCGCGCCGGTGCTCGCGGCGCTCGATGAGGATCCGTTCGCGGGCGGGGTTATTGCGCGTCTGTCGGGGCGCTATCCGAACTGCGCGACCGCAGCGGCGCTGGCCGCCCTGGCGTCGTCGCACGGCAGCGATCCGGCGGCGCGCGACAAGGTGGTCGGGCTGCTGAAGCAGAAGGTCGCGGCGCTGGCGCGGCTGCGCGCGCATCTGCGGCTGCGCGCGCTCCTCGAAATCTGGCTTTATGTGCATGTGTCGCTGACCTTCGCGCTGATTGCGGCGCTGTCGGCGCATATCATCAGCGTATTCTTCTATTGGTGAGGCGGCGACGATGAGCTTCATCCTGCGCCGCATTTCGACGACCAAGACGGGCAAGCAGATCGTGCGCGATCAGCCGCTGCCGGGCGAGGTGATCACGCTCGGCCGCGACAGTTCCAACACGATCCATGTCGCCGATCTGGCGGTGAACCCGCAACATGCGGCGATCAGCAGCAGCGACGGACGCCATGTCCGGGTGCAGGCGAGCGAGGGGCTGGGGTTCGATTTCAACGGACGCACCGTCGATGCCGCCGACATCGACAGCGCCGCGGGTGCCGAGCTGCGCTTCGGTGGCCACCGGCTGACGATCGCGCGCGAGGGTGAGAATATCATCCTGCTCGTCGAGCGGATCGACGAGCTGTCGCAATCGTCGAAGGATGTCGACGAGGCCAAGGCGTTTTCGCTGCAAGGGGTCATGCTCGGCAAGCGCGTTGGGGCCTGGACGTTCGGCCTGTTGATGCTGGCGGCGTTTCTGATCGGGCCGATCTGGGCCTGGTACAGCTACAAGGGCGTCGACGAGCGCCCCGATGGCTTCCACGCCGACAGCAGCTGGTCTTCGGGGCCGCTGTCGAGCGCGCATGCCAGCCTGAAGGATAATTGCCAGTCGTGCCACGTCGAGCCGTTCGTGGCGGTCACCGACACCGCCTGCGTCAGCTGTCATACCGGCGAGCATAAGGCGATGAGCACGGCGCACGCCGGGGCGCCGACCGCAATGCTGCTCGCGGCGCGCGCGCCCGATGGCGGCTTCGACAAGTTGCTGGCGAATGTCGGCGAGATATTCAACCGGCCGCAGGGGCGCTGCGTCGATTGCCATACCGAGCATGAGGGCGCCGGACCGATGCCCGCGACGCCGCAGAAATTCTGCGCCGATTGTCATGACGGGATGCAAGGACGGCTGAAGGCGGCGGGGCATCCGACGCCGCTGGCCGACGCGGCCGACTTTGGCACCGGCCACCCCGAATTCCGCCCGCTCGTCCGCGCCGCGCCGCGCGCCAAGCTGGCGCGCGCCGCGCCCGGCAAGGGGACGGTCGATTACAACGGGCTGAAATTCCCGCATGACGTTCACCTGCAAGCGACCGGCGGCGTCGCGCGGATGGCGGCGAGTTTCCGCGGCCGCTATGACTTCGGGCAAAAGCTGGAATGCGAGAATTGCCACAAGGTCGAGGCCGACGGGGTGCGCGTCAAGCCGGTCGAGATGGAGCGCGACTGCGCGATGTGCCACAGCCTGGCGTTCGAGACCGTCGGCGGGGTGACGCGCACCTTGCGCCACGGCGAGCCCGATCAGGTTGTCGCAGACCTGACCGCTTATTACCGTTCGACCCCGCCGGCGCGGCCGCTCCAACTTGGCGGCATGCAGCGGCGGCGCCCTGGCGCCTATGCCGAGGGGCAGGTGTATAATATCTATTTCAACGAGGTGGCGGTGCGGCCGAGCCGGGCGCAGGACGCGGTGCGCGCGGTGTTTTCGAAGGGCGGCGCCTGTTATGACTGCCACACGATCTTTGCACCCGCGGCGGGGAACAACTGGCGCGTCGCGGCGGTGAACCAGACTGCGCGCTACCTGCAAAAGGGCTGGTTCGATCACGATGCGCACAAGGAAACCGACTGCGCCGATTGCCACACCGCCGCACCGGGGTCGAAGACGTCGACCGACCTGCTGATTCCGGGCCTCCGCCAATGCCGCGATTGCCATGTCGGCGAAAACGGCGCGCGGTTGGTGAAGGTCGAAACCGCGACCGAATCGCCGTGCGCGATGTGTCACGAATATCATTCGGACGGCGGCCAGCCCTGGGCTCCGAAGCGTCAGCGGAAGGTAAATAGCGCGGCAACCACAAATAAACCGCTGCGTGCTACCCAGGGTGTGAGTGGGATCACAGGCATCGGGGCGCGGGGTCTTTACAATGTGACGTGGCGCACACCTGCCTTGCACGGGGCAAGACGGGGCGGATAGGGTCAGGACCGGGGTCGCTACCGGCCAGAGCAGGGGACGGATGTGCTGATCGCGCAGATCACCGATATCCATTTGGGGTTCGATCCGGACAATCCGGCCGAATATAACCGCAAACGCCTCGACGAGGTGCTCGACGTGCTGATCGACGGGCCCAACCGCCCCGATCTGCTCCTCGCCACCGGCGATATCACCGACCGCGGCGACGAGGACAGCTATCGGCGGCTGGCGAACGCCTTTTCGCGCTGCCCTTTTCCGGTGTGGGTCAGCGTCGGCAACCACGACCTGCGCGACAATTTCCATGCGCGTTTTCCCGGGCTCGATGACGGCAATGGCTTTGTCCAATATGCGATCGAACTGCCCGAATTGCGGCTGGTGACGATCGACACGCTGGAGGAAGGGCGCCACGGCGGCGCCTTTTGCGACACGCGCGCGGCGTGGCTCGACGCCGAACTGGCCAAGGCGCCCGACAAGCCGACCTATATCGTGATGCATCACCCGCCGATCGAAAGCGGTATCGAGTGGATGAACACCCATCCCGACGAGCCGTGGGTGGCGACCTTTACCGACGTCGTGCGGCGGCACCCGCAGGTGCGCGGGCTGATCTGCGGCCACCTCCACCGTTCGGTGACAGTGGCGTGGGAGGGGCGCACAGTTGCGATCTGCTCGTCGACCGCGCCGCAGGTCTCGCTCGACCTGCGCCCGATCGACGCGGACCGCCCCGACGACCGACCGATGATCGTTGCCGAGGACCCCGCCTATGCGCTGCACCGCTGGAACGGGCGCGAGCTGGTGAGTTTTTACGATTTTGCCGGGGCGCACACGATGCTGGCAAAATATGACGCGCATCTGCAGCCGCTGGTGCGCGAGTTGAAGGCCGAGCGGCCGGGCTGAAATTCAGTTCAAGTTGCGATATTTGCTGTCGATGACCACGCGTGCCGACCCCGTTTTTATGTGACGGGCCGGAAAAGCGATCATGTCGCCGGCGACGCGCGAATAATAGGGCGCGGTAAACTCCAGGATGACGAAGAAAGTGTCGGAATCCGCATCGCTCACCCGCGTGACGGTGCCAGCCTGATCCGCAATGACGTACCATTTAATCGGGGTTGGTGGCAGGCGGTTGCCCGGCCCGACATCATTTTCCCACGTGCCGGTGCCATCGCCATTTAGCTGGATGCAGCCGCTGCGGGCATCGGAGGCGGCCTTGCCACCTTCGCAAAGTGGCGCACCGACGAAGGCGGCCGGAAAATCGGCATTTCCGCCAAGATAGCCATTCACCGGCTTGTCTCTGAACGTCAGCGCCGTTGGCTTGTCGGCTGCCAATGCGGGCATAGCCGCCAAGGTCAGAATCCCAGCGAAAATCGTGAAGCCATTGCGCATATCTATGTCCCCCCGTTACGCCCGACCGGTCCGCGGGGTAACCGTGCGACTTTTGCCAAAAACCGGCGTCGCTACAAGCGGAAACGGATTGCAGGATCAATACCCCAGCGTCAGATCCACCCGCGGCTCCACCGCCTCGCCCTTGTTCCACCGCTCCAGATTTTCCAGAAACCGCTGCGCCGATCGCACGAACATCTTGTCCTGCGCGCGGCCCGACAGGTGCATGGTGATATGCGCGTTGTCGAGGCTCCACAGCGGGTCGTCGGCGGGGAGCGGTTCGGGGGTGGTCACGTCGAGAAACGCAGCCGCGATCTGCTGTTCGTTGAGCGCGGTGACCAGCGCGTTCTGATCGACAACGCTGCCGCGCGCGATGTTGATCAGCGTCGCGGTCGGCTTCATCGCCGCCAGCTCCGCCGCGCCGATCATGGCGTCGGTTTCGGGGGTCGCGGGGACGGCGAGGATCACCCAGTCGAAATCGCCGAGGCGCGCGCGCCACTGGTCGGGGGTCAGCGTATTCGCACCGGGCGTCCGGCGAACCACGGTAACGTCGACCGCAAAACCCTTCAGCCGCTCCTCGATCAGCTTGCCGATCGCGCCATAGCCGAGCAGCAGTGCTTTCGTCCCGAAGAGCTCGACCTTGCCGGGCGAATCCATCAACCATTCGCGGCGTTCCTGCGCGCGCACGACGTCGCGGTATCCCTTGGCGACGGTGAGCATGCCCATCACGACATATTCGGCGATGGTGATCGCGTTGATCCCCGCGCCGTTCGTCACCACGGTGCCGCGCTCGGCAAGCAGGTCGAGCGGCATGCCGTCGACCCCGGCGTAGATCGAGTTCAGCCATTTGAGGTTGGTCGCGGCGGTGATGACCGCGGCCATATCCTTCTTGTCGTACATATCGAACCAGCCGATTTCGGCCGATGGGGCAAGTTCGAGCGCCTCGTCTTTCGACGCGAAGAAGCGCGGTTCGACCCAGTCGGGCAGGCGGTTTTCGACGAGCGGGCGGATCAGGCCTGACAGGACGGTGATGGTCTTGGTCATAAACGATCCTTCTGGTCCTCCCCATCGACTTGCGATGAGGAGGTGGCATCGCGAAGCGATGACGGAGGGGCTTTGCCGAAGCTGTTCAGGCGATCTTCGACGATATCGACAATAGATTGGGCGACGGTATCGACGCTGTCCAGCACATCTCTTACCGGAATACGAAGCGTATCGATGCGATGCGCGCGGAGGAATTGATCGCGGCGATCGTCGTGGCCGGGGCGATCGCCCATATCGTGGGCGATGCCGTCGATCTCGATCGCGAGATTGGCCCGAGCGCAAAAGAAATCGAGGATATAGGGTCCGGCGGGGTGTTGTTTGCGGAACTTATGGCCGTTCGGTGAAGCGCGCAGAAATTGCCAGAGCATCGCTTCGGGGAGGCTCAATGCGCGGCGGAAGCGTTTTGCGCGGTGGACAGATTTCGCCGATTTGTTTGGCCGCATCGTCGTCGCCCCTCCGTCAGCCCTGCGGGCTGCCACCTCCCCATCGCAAGTCGATGGGGAGGATCGTTTATGTTTCCAGCCGCCAGTCCCAGCCGAGCGGGTCGCCATCCATCACCTCGACACCCCAACTGGCCAATACTTCTTTCATTCCGTCCACGAGGTCGAACCTTCTAGCTGCTTTGAGAAGCCGCCTCGATTTGACCATCGCTTCAATGTCGCGATCACTCACGGCCAAATCGGCCGTGCCGCCCAGTTTGGATACCCTCAAATTCCTTCTCGTCATTCGCAGTAGATCGAGACCGAGGACGGAATCGATGATCGCTACAGATCTCACCCTGTCCCGCTGGGTAAGATGCTTATCTTTGATAATTGCTTCCAAGATGGTGAGCGCAATGGGCGTATTTAGGTCATCGAAAATTGCTTTTTGAAACTGCCCCATTTTGTCTCTGAGAGGCGCAGGGAATCTCCGTATAATCTGATCGATTATAGATGATGACATCGTGCCATCGTTGTTGAGCACCTTTCGCAAATCGCTCATCAACCTTGAGTCGCCACTGATTTTTCTAATCTGGATTACGAGGCGTCGGAGTCGAGTCGCCGCTGCCTCAAGACCCTCCCACGAAAATTCCAGCTCGCTCCGATAATGCGCCTGCAAGCACATCAAGCGATAGGCGAGGGGGTGGTAGCCCTTGTCGATCAGCAGCTGGACGCGCAGGAATTCGCCGCTCGACTTCGACATCTTGCCGCTGCGTTCGATCAGGAAATTATTGTGCATCCAGATGCGCGCGCCGCTGGCGTCGCTGCAGCTGTGCGCCTGGTTCTGCGCGATCTCGTTCGGGTGGTGGATCTCGCGGTGGTCGATCCCGCCGGTGTGGATGTCGAACGGAAAGCCGAGCAGGGCTTCGGACATCACCGAGCATTCGAGGTGCCAGCCGGGCGCGCCGCGACCCCACGGTGAATCCCATTCCATCTGGCGCGTCTCGCCCGCAGGAGTCTTGCGCCAGATTGCAAAGTCGGCGGCGTGGCGCTTGCCCGCAACCTCCTCGATGCGGCCCTCGCCCTCGTCGGTTTTCGCGCGCGCCAGCGCGCCGTAATCGGCGACGGTCGAGGTGTCGAAATAGAGGCCGCCCTCCAGTTCGTAGCAATGCTTGCCCTCGATCGCCTTCGCAAACTCGATCATCTGCGGGACGTAATCGGTGGCGATCGACCAATGCGTGGGCTGGCGAATGTTTAGTGCCTTCACGTCGGCCCAATAAGCCTCGGTATAATGGCGCGCGATGTCCCAGATCGACTGCGCTTTCTCGGCGGCCGCCTTCTCCAGCTTGTCCTCGCCCGCATCGGCGTCGTCGGTCAGGTGGCCGACGTCAGTGATGTTGATGACGTGGGTGAGCTTGTAGCCCTTGAATGACAGGGTGCGGCCCAGCGTGTCGGCAAAGACATAGGCGCGCATGTTGCCGATGTGCGGGTAATTATAGACCGTCGGGCCGCAGCTGTAGACGCGCGCCTCCGGCGGGTCAGCCGGATCGCCAGGCGTCCCGGGGTGGACGGGAACAAAGGGTTCCAGCTGGCGCGTCAGGCTGTTGAACAGCATCAGCGGCGGCGAGGCAGGGGCGTCGGTCATGTCCGCGCCCATGCCTTGCCCGACGGGGAGGCGTCAACCCGATTGGATTTCCTCATTGCCATTCCTTGCGCCGTCATTGCGAGGAGCGAAGCGACGCGGCAATCCAGAGGTGGCGTAAACCGCTCTGGATTGCTTCCCCCGGCTTTCGCCGGGGTCACAATGACGGCGGAGGAGTCTCCGAAGGTTACGGCCCCTCGGTCGGCGTCCACAGATCGTCGTTGCCCGCGCCGGTGACCGGATCGTCGAGCAGGGGCTCGCCGCTCAGCGGATCGAGGTCGCGCATCGTGATCAGCGGCACGGGCAGGCTCTGGCCGTTGCCGTCCTCGTCCTCGGCGTCGGCCTCCTCCTCGATGACATCCTGGACCGGGAAGCTGTTTTCCAGGCCGACGAAGGCGCAGCTTGCGGCATTGGCGATGACGCAGCCGTTGAAGGTCGAGCGCGGATCGAAGCTGCCCGCGACGGGCGCCACGCCGCCGATGGTCAGCAGCGGAATGGTGTCAAGCCCGGTCACCTGCCCGGTGGCGCCGATCTGTACGCCATTGACGACGATCCGCGACGCACCGGTGGTGACCACGTTGAGCCCGCCCGCGCCAAAGGTCAGCCCGCGGCGGCTGGCAAAATCGGTGCCCGCGCCGCTGTTCTGGACATAGAAGCCGCCGGTGACTTCGGCGCGGATGCCGCGCGCAAACAGCGCCCCTTCGTCGATCAGCACCCCGTCGTTCTGCGCCAGCCGCGTCTCGATCGCATCGGTCGTCGTCGCGGCGCCGACGTCGCCGATCGCCGCCGTCGTGGCGACGATGATGTCGTCGGACACCATGTTGAGCTGTCCGGCGGCGGCGGTGCCATTGACCAGCCGCACCGTGCCTTGCCCCAAAATAACCTCGAGCGCGTCATCGGCGAACAGGTTGAGGGCGTTGGCGTCGGTGAGGCCGGTCAGCTGGACATTGCCGATCACCCGCATCTTGCCCGGGGTGCGAATGGT
>VFQO010001236.1_pt1 | contig 20683 bp, 20 predicted proteins | sample 3512331 | NCBI WGS metagenome assembly VFQO01 (sample SAMN10412371, study PRJNA504923) | tailings metagenome | isolation source: Replicate 3 from Balatoc abandoned mine | place: Philippines: Itogon, Benguet | collected 2017-08-28 | reverse complement strand
CAGGTTGGCAATGAAGCAAAATTAGCTACGGGATCATTCCAGAATGCGCTTCCTTGTGTTTTCCAGTTAGTACCATCGCACATCAAGACTTTGCCTGTGGAATCTCGGCCAAGCGCTCCTAATGTTGTGCAAGCTCCATTGGCAGCTTGCACGGTACCCGCCCCCATGAGAATAGGGGTGTTCATTGTGTTTAGTGTTGGGTTGCCTGGTACAGCATCTCGATACAATGTTGCTGATACTGAGTCACCATCAGCAAACCATAAGGCCATAAAAGCATGTCCAGCTGATAAAGATGGAGTTCCAGCTGTGCTGTTACATTTCTGATTAAGATTGTTAGCATTGATAAAATTACCTACAGGTAGGCTATATCCTCCCATCGCGCCACGGACTGTTGTAGTTGCAGTAGAATAAATACCTCCCCCCGCTCCACCTATAGATGCGGCAACCTGTCCCAAAGTAATATCATCAATAGCAGTGCCACTCTCTGTTAACGCCAAAGCTATTAATTGATTGGTTGCTGGCTCAAGTACGAGAACGCAAGTATCCTGGTCATAAGAGTTTTTGACCGCGTACCCTGTTGTCAAATAACCGCCCGCAATTAGGTCACTGACTCTAATCAGCGCTGGTGCTGTGGCGGTGGCCGTTGCTGTAAGCGCAGCATAGTTATCTTTAATATACCGATTGGCAGCATCCCCTACTGTCTTCAAATGTAATGAAGTAACATTTGCTCTGGTATCTTCACTGGCTCGTGTAATAAGTGAGTTAACGCCAAGCGACACAGCTGCCATGATAGAAATGGCAATTATCATTTCAATTAGTGTTACACCGGTTTGTTTCTTGATGTTTTTCATTGCTACACCCTGTTTATTAGTGTTATAGATTGCGGATCTTTTCATATACTGATGTGTTGCCTGACACACTCTTAGCGGCCTGACCTTTATCAATTACGCCATCATTGATTAATTTAACAATAGATTCCGCCAATGTTATTGATGCGTCATCCTTATCTTTGTTATCCATCTTATTCTGAATTTTTACTGGATCACCCAATATGTTTGAATAGTTACGATTGTGGTTGGCGAGAAAATCTACAGCTAGCGTAAAATCCATTCCTGATTTCTTCGGTACCAACGTCTGATTGAATATGGCAACGAGGCTACCCTGCAATGATTGCAGCTTGGACTCACGCTCATCCGCTGTGAAAAAGCCGAGTATCTTGCCTATAGTGCTCACAGCTGAGCTTGCATGCAATGTACCTATCACCAGATGCCCCGACTCCCCAGCAATTAACGCTTGTTCAGCAGTTTCCTTATCCCTGATTTCACCAATAATAATAACGTCCGGCTTTTGTCTTAACGCATCCTTTACGCCAACACAGAAGCTTTTGCAATCTACCCCTATTTCTCGCTGTGAAAATATGGCATTGTTTGGCTTGTGAACAAATTCAATTGGATCTTCTATCGTTAGTACATGGGCATTTCTGGTTGCATTAATTTCATTTACCATTGATGCCATGCTTGTGGTTTTTCCTGCTCCAGTAGGCCCTGATATCAATATGAGGCCACTGGTATTACCTAAAATCAGCCTTGTGGCTGGCGGTAGCCCAGTATCTTGGATGCTAGGCACGTTGACCGGGATTTTCCTGATGGAAAGCATCAGCTTTTCGCCGCCTGATGCTAGATATGCATTTATGCGCAGTCGCCATGAATTAAGATTTAATGGTTTGTTGACGGAAAGACCCGCTGATAATGTTTCTTGGTAGTTTTCATCAATGTCATTCATGAAATCATAGATGTCTTCCATAGTAGGAATATCGAACAAGTTCGCGTCAACCCAGCCACTTGCAGTCTTAATCAATACATTTGCCTCTGGTTCAACTCGTATATCTGAAAACTGCATATCACTATTTAACAGTTCCAGCAGAACTTCCATCAGACTTCGCTTTTCGCTCATTTTTATCTTCCTAAGATTACTATTGCATTATTAGGTATCGCTGCAGGTAAATTTATGCCTGTATCAAAACCTCTCGCGGAGATTAGGCGGCCATTCGAGTCATGCTTTCTTCCCATGAGCAAAGAATTGTTAGATTTCTCACTTAAGACTTCCAGCGTCCCACGAGTAGGCGCTGTACTATAAACATATAATGTGTTGCTACTTATCAAGTTTGTCCAGTTCGCATCCCGTGTGTAACCTGGGAGCCAGAAAGCGGCCAAACTTGCATCCGAAATCGTACCTGTTGCAGTTGAGTTTACTTCCAGATAGCGCACCACCGACTTTCGGTAGGCCATCAGATTTGTGGCGGAAACTTCAGCCTGTATTTGTAGCAGAAGAAACTCTCTCTTAGGGTTTTCAATTGCAACATACGCTGACATCAATGCACCAAAAACCAACGCTATCCAGATCGGAACCATAAAGATTTATCTGCCAGTCTCGACACTGATGTTTCGTGACATGAGATTCATTTTATTAAGTTGCAATTTAACTTCGTTAGAAATCTGCTCGAACTTACGCATGCGTATTGTATTGCGAACGCCCTGAGTTTCCTCGTCACCAAGCCATAAAAATTCTAATTTTGGATATTTGCGTCCGCCATCGTCTAATTCTTCCAGTTTTTGAGCCATTACACAAAGCAAACCCGTTGCCAACAAGCTCGATGTGTCATCAGAGTTACCTGCTACGCCATTGGCCAACGAATAAATACGCTCAATAGCCATCGGCACCGAATCCGCATGCGTAGTGCAGATTACCAAGCGTCCGTTAATTGAAGCTTTCAGTGCCTCTGACGCTGTTTCTGCATCCCTAACCTCGCCAAGGAAAATAATACTCGGTGCAAAACGGGCTGTTTTCCTGCAGGCATCACCAAACTGTCCCTGCTCAACCCAAGTCTGGTAGCAAACGCCCTCGCCATGTTTAGCCTCCAGAGGCATTTCCGGTGGATCCTCGATGGTTATAGCCACGCCGCCATGCGTACTAAGCCTAGATGCTATAATCGACGAGGCTGTTGTGGTTTTACCCTGCCCAAACGTCCCAGCAATCACGATAAGTCCTGACAGCTTCGGCTTAAGCAGATTATTAACGTAATTTGTATGTATATTAAGCTGACTTAGATGTGGAATCTCAGCTGAAAACCTGCGCAGCACATAAACAGTTTCTTCAGTGCTGTTCAGTACGGAAACCCTGTAAGCGACATTGTTATGACGGATAGAAAATTCTTCCTTGTGGTGATCTTCTACATTTTTTTCACACAAAGTTTTAATCTCCGCCAATTCAGCCAAACAATCTTCTGGTGCAGGGATTGGATCGCTAGTATTCGGAACACCAGCCAGCCAAGCCCCTTTATCACCAAGGTAAATGTCTTTTAGGTCTATATCTTTTAGCATTTATTCTCTACTTTTATGGGTAATCAATCATAAGCACCCTGTTTCACAAGACGCTTATGATTGGGGCGCAAGCCCCAACCATTCAAGCTATAAATTAACTGCCAGTGAATACAAGTGTTGATGCAGCTGAACCACATTCGTTGGCAGCATCTGCTGTGGGGATAGGAAATGCGGTTCTTGCGGCATTGGCGCCTACTTGTACACTCACCCAGTCACGCGCACCTGTCACTAGCGGCACGCACACATCTGGTGGAATGTTAGTCAAAGTAACAGTGTATTGAGTGTTGGTCGCACCTACTGCTACTGTTACGTTACCATTCAAGGCATGTCTTAACGTTGGCGGTGTGGTGCTGGCGTCAACCATAATTGTTGTCGGCACACGTTTAGATGTGTTCAGCAATTGGTTCAAATTTGTACCTGCTGTACCATAGTTGCCTTGGCCCAAGAATAAAGACTTGGTTGAAGCGCGCAATGATGTCAAATCTTGAACCATTTGTGTTGAAGCCTGTGATGATTGTGCCGTACCGAACAAAGCCAGCGCACCTGCGACAATCAAAGCCACAACAACCAAGCCAACGATCAATTCAATCAGAGTCACACCAGCTTGGTTCATACCAAATTTCATTTGTTTCATTTAAAACTCCCTATTTAAAAATTACAACTAAAAAATTACTACTAAAAACAGGCTGAATACCCGTCACCACTACTTATATGAACTTTGCATGATTTGAGCCATCTGCAATTCCATACCCATCAAACCACCAACCATGAAGATAATCACACCACCCACCATAAGTAGTGAGATACCGAAAATTACCTTCATCATGGCGCCTATACTTTCAACCGAACCTTTGATCCACTCCCGCCCAATTATTGATAAAGCTTCATCAAAGCCTGACAATTTTGCATATACACCAAGATCATCAATAATTTCCAGATCAGGAAAACCGTAGCCAGACTTGGCCAATGCCTCACCTGCATTCAAGCCGGAGCGCATACCTCTAAGGCAAGCCTGAACCCTTGCATGCAACCAAGGAGATGCCCCGGATGATAGTTGAATCAAGGCGTTTTCTACTCGTACACCAGCTGATACAAGTGCTGCAAAACTGATCATCCAGGTAGAGCCTTGCAGCATGCGATAAACGTTATAGGGTGGATATTGATCTAATTTGATACGTAACCCGTTTGTCCATCTCGGCAGTGAAACAAAGAAGGCAACAATCATCACCACTATCAAACCAACGATAATCAATATCCAATCACGTACGAAATTCGACACATCAATCATCATCACCGCAATGCCTGTCCATTTTTCATAAGGCACAACACGGGTAAATGAAGGAATCACCTTAAAACTGAACATAATCATCACACCAATCGCGATGGCGAACATCACTACTGGATAGAGCATTCCGCCAATCACAGCGCTACGGATTTTCTTCTTTGCTTCCATAACCTCTGAAGCCGAATTCAAAGCTTCGTCCAGTTTCCCGGATTGCTCCCCTGCCGCAAGCAACATCTGTTCATCCTGATCAACCCAACCTTTAATCGCCTGTGACATGCGGTGCCCGTTTTTAATCTTGGACATCCAATCAGCCAATGCTAGAGTCAACGGATGCTTTGCGTTACCACTCTCTACGCGCCTCGCATGCATCGAGCCCAATGCGTCCAAAATAGGTACACCGTTGTTGATAAGCTTGGATAACTTTGTCCACAATCTTCTTCGACTGCTTGAATCCAGTCTAAATAGGAATTTATTGATTTTTAGTTCAAGGTCACCCATATTTACGAAGCCTTCAATTCTGCAGAGGTGATGCGGTGATCTCTTTCAATTACTTCCGAGTCAAGTGCACCTACAACATCTTCTGCTTGGAACGGATCAACTATCCCTGCATTGATTTTCTGGATTGCGTGACCCAGCATCGTTATACCTGACTGCTCGTTCTTGACATAATCAAGTGCGCCAATACGATCACCTTGCTTGATAAACTTCATCAGCGTGTTGTCGGTAACTATTGTTTCTGCAACAACTGTCCTGCCTGTAGTTCCGCTATTGCGACATTTTGGGCATCCATCACCTTGTACATAAACCCGGTCAATATCATCCAGCACGCTCATAAAACGTCTTATGGTCTTAGGGTCGCTTACCGGAATAACTTCAGATAACGGCTTTTTACATTCTGGACACAAAGTCTTAACCAGACGCTGACAAATCAGCCCTGCAATAACGGTTGGATCGGAGAGTAATTCCGGCTGCACTCCAAGGTCTGTCATACGATTAATAATAGCTAAAGCACTGTTGGCGTGAACTGTCGTCCATACCTGGTGGCCTGTCATAGCAGCTTGCACAACCAATCTAGCGGTAGGTTCGTCACGTACCTCAGACAGCATGATGATGTCCGGGTCAAGACGCATCGCTGCTTTAATCGCTTTCTGATATTCCATAGAGCGCTCTTCAGCCGTTGCAGCATTGGTAACGGGCGTTTGGACCGCCCCGGGAATCGGGTACTCAGGCGGATCCTCTACGGTAATGATATGTTTACGGCCCCTAGTCTCATGAATGACTGAACCTAATACGCGCTGCAAAGTGGTGGATTTGCCTGAACCAGTAGGACCGCCGATAACGATAACGCCTGTCGGACGCTTTTTCATATATTCGATACATTCGTCCTGTGTTTTCAGATATCCAAGACGCTCTAGACTCAGATCTTCGCTTGTATCGTTGTAAAGCAAACGCAGCACCATCACATACCCGTCTACCTGCGGGCTGGTAGCAATACGAATACCATCCAGATTTTCCGGTATTTTCTCACGTTCCGAGATACGGGCGTCCTGACGACTTAATGGCTCAAACGTTGAGTCTGAAACATCGGCCATCGCCTGATAGATCGTTGTGCAGAGCTGAGAACCGTACTCGAAAGGATGTTCAGCTATAAACTCAAGATCATTGTGGATGCGGAAAAAAATCTGCGTCATACCTCGCTTGCTGACGCGAATGTGAATATCAGAACTGCGCTGGGCAACCGCCTTATCAAAAAGCTGCTTGGCAGCTTTTTGCATATCAGAATGCTCTGTTCTGTCGCCGGATGTTTTATCATTGCTATAAAAATCTGCAATAACACTAAGATCCGCCATGTGCACAACATGATGCACATTTTTAATTTTCAGCCTAGAAATAAAGCCTCGTACATGAGGGTCAAACGTAAAAGTTTTGGCAATAAATAAGCGCCCGTCCTCAAGAAATGCGAGTTTAGCGCGCGTAGCGTCCGCAATCTCATATTCCCCGCCTTTTGCGGTTAGAACTCTCATATTCTGCATTACCAGGTTATCAGTTAATTGTTGCTGGACTTGGGTTAACATTTGATGGGTTTTCCATTGATGAACTGTAAGAACCAAAACCTAAACGCTTTACTTCTTTACCTTTTTGTAAAGTCACCGCATCCATCTTGATGTCCTTAATCTTCCAAGAGCCTACGGTATCACCAACACGGACTGATTGAAGTGCGCCGCCTTGCATGTAGAGACTGGCTTTTAATTTCCCATCAACCCCATCAATATGTGCAACAGTCGGGATAAAGTTGTCCGAACCATTCGGTCCGCTATCAATGTTTTTTGTTTTGTCAATTTCCGCTCGTTTTTGCGCGATTTTTGATTCCACTTCCAACTCTGCCAAGCGAGCAGATAAAACTGCAATTCGCTCGTTAATATCTGCAATTTCCGTGGCTGGAGTTTTGCCTTGATTAGTAGCCACCTGATTAGGATGCACTACCGTATTTGCATCGGCGGCAAATCCTGACATTGGAAATAGCAGTGATGCCATTATTGATAATTGAACATATTTTCTATTTAACATACTGAGTGCCTTCCATCGTCCACATAAATTTTCCGTTTAGCCAAACCGCATTCATTGCCTTCATCCTAAAACCATCACCACCTAAAGCCGATAACACAGCTTCTGGCAGCGTAATGCCTTCTGCCTTCCAGTTGATTTCTTTCCAGTCCGGCGGTGGTGGCGTAGCACCTTCCTGACCCGGCAATGGTGGAGGAGGAGAAAACCCCGGAGTGATAGTGAATTTGAAACCGTAGCGTTGTGCAGCAGAGTACATCTCGACTAAACGCTGATTTTCTTCAATTATTGGTTCATCTAATCCTACCTGCTGTACTGATGTCGGTATGTTGATGGAAGCGACCGAGCCATCTGGAGAAATTGCAGCCGTTGAATGGATCTCTTTCAAGTGTGAAATCCAGCCATGCTCCCTTGGTTTCCATGTCACAGTTACAAAGTTATTTGCGCAGTTGACAGCAACCAGATCCCAATTGCCCGGAAAAAGCTGAATGCCTGATATAGCGCTCATACAAGCTGTCAACATATCCTGTGCAACCGGAATGGATTTCCATGGATGTTCCATGCGCTGCACTTTGCCTTGTGCCTCAAGTGCAAGCTGAGCTTGCCGCGCAGCCTCTTCCATGGCTATCTTTTGCTTTAAGTCAGCGTAATACTTATAGCCAAATCCCACCCCTGCTAACAGCAGCACCACTAAAAGGATTTTGCCTTTATGACGGGACAGCTCCTTGCCTGCGTCAACGTGACTTAATTTCCACCATTTGTGAATCTCAATGCGGCCTTTTTTATCGCGCGGCAGCAAAGATTCAAACGACCGTTCAATAGACCTCTTTACACCCCATATTTCAGGAGCAATAATCAGAGCCCACTCACCTGCGCTCAGATCTTCAAGCAGTCTAGACTTGGCCGCATCTTCGGAATTGAAAATCAGGTCGCCATCAGGGAATATCTGCCCATCCCTTTGCGCTACATATAACCATCGACCATCGGGCAAATGCGTTACGAAAACAAAGTTTTCAGCCTTAAATTCCAGTTCAAGAGACTTAGAAATTACAGCTGCAGCAGACACATATCCGTGTTTCACATGTCCTTTAGAATTGGCGAACCCGACACAATCAAATGGCGAATTTCGCACCACATAAAGCTCAAAAGTAAGCTCTTTGGCTAGGCTCTTGATCTCTCGCTGCTTGTCTCCTTGGTTTGATTCTGAGAGCGGCTGCCAGAAAAGTCCGCTTACGAACTGGAGGTTCTCTAGGCTGAATACAGCTGCTTCATCCATTGTTAGCTACCACTCAATACTGGTTGGATGAGCACAACAATCACGCTTTTACCTTTTCTAGTTTTAACTCCACCACCTACGGCTATGTTCTCTGCATCACCAACACCTTGAGTTGTGCCGTTTAGATTGAATTGCTCAAACCCTGTTACAACGAGCGTCTCACCGCCGTTCATAATGACTCGCTGGAGGAAATTTCTTGTATCCACCTCTGGTGTCTGTATGGAAGAGTTGCCCGATGTAGCTGTATCAATTTTGATAAGAGATGAAATGTCACCAGAGTATTGCAACATCAATTTACTGTTATCCAGAATATGAGGGATCATGTTCATACTAAAACCCGTCACAATCACGCCTGGCTGCAACGTTGTCGTATTGCCTGAGCCTGCTGTGCCGATGGTTGTCTGGCTAGACGCAAGGTATGAGGTTTGACGGCCCACCTGCATAGGCGCGGGTTGGTTGTTAAGTGTCACCATTGATGCAGAAGTCAGCTGTGAAACCTTACCTTGCCTAGAAAGTGCATCAATCATGGCGGTTGTACCATCCCACATGCTTCCTGAAAGTACCTTCATTGTCATGTTGGTAGCCCCAGCTGAAGGAGCAATTGCGTTTGACAGAGTGAACCCTAAACTTCTGTTAAGGTTGTTATAAACAGCATTCCAATTGATGCCGTATTCATCAGAATCAGATAAGTCTACGGACAACACTTTTACATTGATAACTACCTGACGTGATAGTGATGCGTTTTGATCATCGATATATTTTGAAACTCTTTCCAGAATATGAGGCGTATCGGTCACCGTGATTGTTCCAGTTGCAGGAGTAGCAATTAACTTGCCATCCGCACTCAACATCGTCTTGATCCCCTCCTCAATCCCGGTCCACACGGACATTCCCGTAAACTCTGTACCTGCTTCCAAAGTGGATGTGCCGTTAACGCTTGAGCCGGAAGTACCAGAAGCACCGGAAGAACTGTTTCCTGAAGTTTGTGTGCCGATCGTTGACTTTAGGCTAGTATTACCTGGCAATGCGGCAACACGGAAAGTCTTGCTTTTAACTTTGTAAAAACGAACACCATCCGCATCCCATTCCCAAGAGACGTTATAGCGCGCCGCAACCAAATCATACAAGCCTGAAAGCTGACCGTTATAAACAATCAGAAGAGATGAATTCATGGCGTTAAGAGCCAACATACTTTGCTGATTCATACCTCCGGCTGATGGAATGCCCGGCACCATGCCCATCATGGAGCCCCCTGGCATACCACCCATAACACCACCTTGACCTGGCATACCACCCATGCCACCTTGCATGCCACCTTGCATGCCACTGGCTGCCATTAGTTGTGCTGCTGTAACTGCTGACGTTGCTGGCACACCGGTCAAAGCTGTAATGTAAGAAGTTGCGTCATTCAGGCTTGTAAATCTCCTGTTTACAGCAACATTTCTCGCTAGTTGCTTGATTGCTAAAGCAGGAAGTGATGCTTCAACTTTCTGAACAGGCAGCCACACCTTGCTCACATGCTTAATATGTGTAGTTTTCTTTGGGGCTTCCTCAAGCGGCTTCCCCGTTCTTAGTGCAGCAGTAGCTACTGTAGCTTCGTTGTCTACTTTGCCTACGCCTTCTTTAATTGGCTTCATTGCTGCTGACGTGCAACCTGCAAAGATGGCCGCGAGAGATAATGTGATTAATTTATATTTCATTTCTTCAGCTCCACAATGCGAATTACCTTGTTGTCGTAGATAGTTACATCCAGCTCGATGCCATTCAGTTTCATTGCACCTGCGACTGCATCCAACGTTTCGTTGAAACCTGTGTTAAGCGATAATGGCGCTGTTGCTCGGTATTCTGGCGCATCCCACAGCAAGTTGTAGTCGTAACTACGCTTTGCCCAATTAGCTAGCTGTTGTGATAACAAGTCGCCTGACTTGATGTTTAGAGACAGATCTGCAGGTTTTGGGGCTTTTGCACTTTTCTCGCCATCACTGGTTAGCAAGATCAATTCAGAGGTATAAAATCCGTGATTTTTGCCAGCTTTAACATTGGTACTATGCGTAACTTCAATTGCCGATTCATCCACGCCGTTATCCACCAAGAAGTTTTTAATTACTAATGCCCGTGTGCCAGCTACGTTTTCATCACCTCTAACGCTTGGACGGCCACGCACAACAATACGTGACGCACCACTAATGTTAGGAATGGACTTTTTAAGGTCATCCTTTGCTTTTTTGCTTAATGTGATACTGTTTTCAAAAAACGGAATGTTGAGCAGGGAGCCGGTCATCAGGTTTAAAGATTTTTCTTTAGAGCCAGCAGTTGGTGATGACTCATCTTCTGCAATATCCACCTTTCTAGATGGCTTTACGTTGGCAGATTTAGCAGGTTTAACAGTTTCAACCTTTGCCTTTTCTTCTTTATTTACCGATGGTTTTTCTGCTGCCTTGGTGGAATCTTCTGTGCCAGACGCTAACTTTTGATGGTTAGCTTCTTTAACTGCTTCGGCAGCTGTAATCTTCTCCGTCAAAACATCATCTTTGCGATTGCCGTTGTAGCTTACATAGATGGTGTTTTTCCCATTGTTAGCCGTTAAAGCAAATTTTTTGGCAATACCTGCCGCAATTAGGTATGGCGGTCTTACTTCTAATGCTATTTTCTGTTTCTTTCCGTTTACAACTGCAAACAGCGCAGGAAAATTTTCAGCTTGAGTAAACTGAAAATAAGTACGATCTCCGTCATCAAATACTTGAGTAAGTCCGATAGACTTATTCAGGTCAACGGAGTAATTAAAGTCAAATCCACTGAGATTTGTCTGCTCACTGGCAAATGATGTGAAGCTAATGCTCAGAGCAATAGCAGTTGCTACAAGTAAATTTCTTAGTTTCATTATTTTGGTTATCCTCTAGCTGCTACTATTGATGGGAGCTCAATTGCCACATTCGTCATGTTTTGATGCAAAGAAACCACGGACTCGTGCACATCTTCTGATGCTGGCTGTTGCGGGATATGTAAGCCACGACGATCATTTCTTATTACATAATTAACCAATTCGCTTAAAGTAACGTCATGTTCAAGTGCGACCATGCGTAGCAAGTCAATATCTTCATTGATGTATGTCCCATTCAGAACCAAATCAAAATAATTTGGCCTTAATGCACACATGGAAATCAGGTCATAATAATATTGAGGCACTAATTGAACTTTGTGATTTCCTGCAAATGACCCAGGGTTCAAACCTAAGTCAGCCACATTTATACGCATGAATCGTGGGCCTTGAACGAACAGGACGATGCGAACGTTATCCGCCTTCAATAGAATCGGAGTAATGTTGTTTTTCTTCTCCAGTGCCATGGCTGAATGCTCACCAATATGCTTAAGCATGTTAGTTAGTGGCAATAAATTTTCTTTATTGCGCGAACGCTTCATCTTGACGCGCCAAAAATGCACTCTTGAACTCACAAGCTCACCCTGCTCCGACATTCCTAAAGCACGGAACACCTCATGAAAGCTTGGGTCGGATAAAGATGCCGTTGCTCCAGATAGGAAAGCTTCAATGTTTTCCTGTGGGATAAAAGTACGCATAGACAGATCGCTTACCGTCACGCCATGCAACGCCATCAGCGCCCTTAATGATTGAACCTGACTCTTCTCTTTTTCTAGTAATTCTGCGATTGCCATGATTAGTCCTTTTGAAACACAATGATTTCTTCTTGAGTAACGCCCTCTTCTGTATTGCCATAAGTCATTTCAACTTCTGGCGCAGGAGCTTTCTTTTTCACAACCGGTTTTTTAACGCTTGCCTTGCGTTTAACAGGAACTGGTTTTTCAACCACAGCTTCACCCTCTGCGAGTGTTGCCGACACAGATTCATGTATTGCAGACAGTGGTTGTTGATCAGCAACAGGCGCTGGTTGTCTTATTTCTGCAGAAGCAGGTTGAATTGGAGCTGTAGCAAGCTGATCAACTGGCGCAGCAGCTGGCATTGATTGCGCTATTGGTGGTTGACTCACGGCGATTTGCTCTGGTGCTACAACTGGAACTTGTTCTGCAGGCATGATCTGCGACGATTGTGCAGCAGCTTCCACTGTGGCTATTGGCTGACCTAAATCCAATGCTGGCTGTGGAGCCTCTGCTTGCTGCTTCGTATAATATGTATAGCCAAGAAAACCAAGGCAGGAAACAAGTATTAAGACCACAAAGATTTTTAATAGGTGAGTTTTCTTCCTAATGCCCAGCGTCTCATTTGAAACGATGTTATCTATTAAATCTGGATCTGACATAACTGCTCTCTGTTAGTTGATAACTCTATTCTGCACAAAATGTGAGATGCCCGTGGCTAAAAATAACGCAGAAAAACAGGGGGTATTTATTACTAGTTAGGCGATTGCAACAACTGCAATCTAGAGCGAGACGATATTGCTAATACTGGTCGCTGATGGAGATGATGTCATTACCTGGCTTCATGGTGCCGTCTTCTGCTTCAGCATATCCGATCACCATAATAGGCGCTGCAGGTGAGTGTGATTTTTGTCTGGAATTGATATAGCTAGTGTTTGTTGCAGGCTGCTTCCAGGAAACCATTGTGGTACTTGCATTTGAACCGGCCGCCTTTAATATCTTGGCCACATAAGCTGGGCCACGATAAAAACTACCAGTGTTATAAGCCGAGAGTGCATGGTACAGAGAGGTTTCTCCCGGCCCGTACTGCGCAACCGACTTTAAGTAAAACTTGGATAAAATTTTCGACCCAACATTTACATTGATACATGGGTCAAAAATCTCACGGACACTCACCTTATAAGCTTTAAGATTGCTGCTGTTGATTTGCGCCAAACCCAAATCAAGATTGTGCCCTTTGCTGATTAAATCAATGGCAATTGCTGCCGCCTCATCTATGGTCTTCGGCGTAGGCGTTACGCGACTCTTGGTAGTATTGTTTCCAATAGCCAGCGGATTGCCGCCTGATTCCACTTTAATAATGGCTGCCATAGTAGAAGGCGCCACACCTGCGGCGCACTGCTGTATGAGTTGATCAATTGCAATCGCGTCCATTACTTATAAGGCTCGATTGCGATGTCGCGATTAACATTAATGTTGAACTTCTCACCCTGCTTGATCACAATCACAGGCCTAATCTGGGAAGCGCGCTGCTGCTCTGCTCGTGCAATATCCGTCAGAATGGTACCGGCTGCTGTAGATACCCCTGTGCCATAGCCCCCACCAGCATTGATGATAGTCGTATTGTTGTTCCTGTTATTTTGGTCAACAACCGAACCTAGGATAGCTGAAAGAAATGAAAAGCCGAAACGTTGTAAATAACGGTTATGTACGTCTCCTTCCAATCCTTGCTGCCCAACTTTGTCTGATGATGGCATAGCTAACAACGAAACAGATCTCCCATCTGGAAGAACAAGTCTGCTGAACGCAACAGTCAACCTGTTCTGCCCTTGGATGATGCTATTGTTGTAAATGCCGTACAAATTAGAGCCTTTAGGGATAATCAGATGAGTACCGCTTACGCCATCATATACATCCTGTGAAACTACGGCAGTCACTTGCCCTGGTAGTTGGCTGTTAACCTTCGACGTGAGAACTGCTGGAATTACTGCGCCTTGGAAGATCGTATATGGCGCGTTTGCTGTATCTACTGTTATTGGCGTCGTCTTGTTTTTATTGGCCATTTTATCTAGCCACTCTTGGTCATTTTCTTCCTTGGTCAGCACTTTAGGTGCAATTACATCAGGCTCTAATGTCGGCGGCGCAAGTGCGGCTTTCAAATCAGCCTCATTAACAATCGCTCTTGATGGTACAGCATCCTGCATGCGATCCGTGTCTGCAGCTGTTTGCATAAAAGAAGCCGCATCAGTACCAAAGGCTAATATTGAGCTGCCGTTAAGCTGTGCTTCTCTTCTTGCGTCTTCAATGGCCTGCGCCTCTCTTTGGTTGATTTCTTCTGTTTCTTTAGCATCTTTGCCAACACCTTCGCTGGCAATGGCTGGTATGCCAACTGTTTCTAAAGGCTCGCCCTTTTGTTTTTCTAATACGCCTTTAATCGTATTTTGGTTCATATCAGGTTCTGCGACTTTTACTGGCTCATCTGCTTTCTCAGCCTTGCGTTTTTGCGCGGTATTGTCCTGCATAAAAATGGCAACTACGATGACCAGTCCCACTAACCCTAATATGGCCCAATGAATATTTTTTTTAACGGTGCCTTTGCCTTCAATTAGTGATTCTGCTTCTGCCATGGCAATACTCCGTAAATAGTTTTGTCTGTAGCCTTGGCTAATGGATATGCGTTATTTGTGACAATTACTTCCTTGTCTTTTAATTTCAGCACACAGCGTTTGAATAGACGTGGAATTTTGATGAAATCACCATCGCGTAAAGGATTGATAATTTCTGTCGTTTCGCTTTCATCGAGTATGAATGTGGCTGGCCATTCCTGATTTTTGATTGGCATTTTTAACCAAGTCATCTTGCCGTTATCAAACACTTGGGTTGGCTTAAATTCTGCGTTACCTGTTACCGTGTATTCAAAGTTAAGATCAGCTACTGGATTTCCTGGAGCTTTGTTAACAGAAACGGCTATTTGCTCAGCCTGGCGTTTCTTTTCCTCTGCCAGTATTGCTTCTGCAGCCAGTTTCTGTGCTTTAGCTTGAGCTTCCTGTTCTGATTGCTTCATTACAATCAGGTCTGGATATTTCCAGCTGACACGCTGATACCATTTGCCACCTTCAGGTGATGAACGTAGTGTTAGTTGATAAGTTCTTTGGTCTGTAACCAGTGTGGCCGAGGTAAAAATATTAGGACGGGTAGGCTTGATGAAAATGTGGCCATCTGCTTTTGCGGTGACCCATTGCACTGAATCGCCCAGAGCCATTGCCGTGACTTTTTCGCCTTCGTTAAGGTTGATGTCTGTGATGTTGCCCGGCATCGTCAGGATAGTGAAAGTATTATTCGCGTCGAAATTGAACACTACCAGCTTTGCATCACCTGGCATTGCTATAGATTGCGCTTCCCCATGTGCCAATCCTGACACCGCAAGCAATAAGGCGGCACTTGCCAGTAATTTGTTAAGCAATTTAAACATCAGTTTACGTCCTCGCTGATAGCAAAATGTGTGATGTAAAGGCCAATCGGATTGGCATAAATCTCCGCTTCGGTTTTAGGCGGGATTGTAGATAGATGAACAGTCACCAATTTGTCGGTGAACTTAATGCCCCCGTTTTTCCTTGTCTCAACTCGGATACGGATCAGCGCCGCTGAATCCTGAATGAATGAAACGGAACGGATAGTGATACCCTGCGTAAGCGTTGGATCAGCCTTCAGAGCTGTCATTGGCGCTGTTTCATCAATATATTGCCGAAACTCTGCTGCGCCCTGCCCTCTAACTACGTTGTAGGCATCGATAAGGTATTTTTCGGTTAAGAATTTATCAAGCGTGAATAACTTGGTAACCCACTCTTTCAAGAAATAGCGTTTAGCATTTTCATCGGGAGTGAATTTGATTGACTCTACTGGGGTTCCTTCAACTTTGCCCGTATCTTTTACGGTAACCATCCATGGCACCACTGTCTTCAATGGCATCATCTCAATGATGGAAAACAACTGCACAAGACAAATGACACACATTACGATGAATCCAATAAACCAGCGATTGGATTCAACCACTGCGCCGCCCCATCTTTCAAAAAGGCCTTTCCCATGTACGGTTGCTGATACCGGTGTTTTCCTGTTCAAGTTATTACTCATGACGCATCCCTAATTTGTTCCCCGAATTTAAGCATGAATCAAAGATACGAGTGGCAAAATATAACCTGCCAAAATGACGTTTATAAAATGCTAGTTATTAGGTTTGCAAGCGTGAGCCCTACGACAATAATGAACGCAATCATCAACATGAACGTCAAGATGGGTGCATCCTGAAATCTGCAACCAAGCGCCACATAGAAAGCGTCCGATAATGTCCTGGTTTTGGGGAGAGTAGCTTCTTCCAATCGTTCTTCCTCAGTTAGTTCCAGTCGCTGCTGCATAGCTTCTTTTGCTGTAACGTCTTTAACCATTTCAATGAAATAGGCATTAATCGCATCCACTAGTTTTGGCATGCTTTTCTCCCTTACTAAAAATTAAGAGCATACCTTGTAAGTAAGTCGCGGCTAGTCAAATATAACAACCAAAAGACCTATGTTTGAATTATCACTTTGCTAGATTGCGCGTTACAGAACAGTAAAATTTGCCAAAACAGATTTATTTGATAATCTGCAATTAATAAATTTCACCTAGTAGGGTTTTATATGAGTAACGTTGGCTTCTCAACAAAAGCAGAAAAGATTTTTTGGGGTTCTTTAATGGCCTATTGCCTCACATTCGGTTTGCTATATTTGAATACGCAATATGCATTCAATAAGCTAAAAGATGAAATGAACACCGGGGTGCTTAGTAGCATCCCTGAAGAAGCATGCGCATCAATGAAGGGTTGTAACAAAGCTGCTATGTCACCGTTCCTGATGCTAAATAAAGATACCAAGAAATACAGCATTCGATTTGCAGTCAGTATCAAGGATGCCAAAAACATTGATCAATCTATTATCGACAAGTTGTTTGATAAAAAGCGCAAAGAACTGCCTTGGTATATCAACAACAAGTTGGATTCGATTGTTGTTACAAATGTCAACAATCTGACTGTTAATAAACATGCTGACATCAGAGCTGGATGGTATATCCAGCTAATTAATTATTTGGGTCTATGACTATGAAATTATCAAGTAGAGTATTAATTGCTTTTATTATGAGCCTGTTGGCTTTTGGTGTACTGCCACTTTTGCTGCTTCCAATTGGTCAAGAGTTAACTGTTTTTTATTTAAAAGATGGTCGCACCGATCATCTTTTTAACGTGCATGTCACTGAAATGGTTGCCTCATCATGGCCAATGTTCTTTGGAGCATATCATCTTTGGCGTATAGAGTTCATTCTGCTGCTTCCAGTTGTTTTTATTTTTTATGCGTTATTTAAAGACAGAAAGGCATATCACGGTCTATGGGCATTGTTTCTTGTTGTTGGATTTGTTTTAAAAACCACGAATATTGATGCCATGAATCTGACTTTGTTGCTATTGATGGGTGTTTTTGCAGGTATAAATGCTTGGGCATATATGCAGCACACTGGAGATAGTCTCGAACGTTGGTTGAAATATAAATTCTCTTCAAGAGCTAAGTTGCAGCAACATGTTTATGCAGGGCCTAATATGGGCGGTAATGGTAGCGCCGTTAATCATGCTGTCCAAGAGGCACCTATAACGTACACGGCAATGATCCCTAAAAAATCGTTTCAGTCTGTGGTTGGTATGGAGGAATTCAAGGCTAGATTGCTGAAAGCCGCGAAAGATGTTCTAGCTGGAGGCGCAAACTCCTCAACACGTAACGGCATCCTTCTGACTGGCGATCCAGGCAACGGTAAAACACTCATGGCTGAAGCATTAGCTGGTGAATTGAAATTGAATATCATCAATGTGGCATTCGGGAACTTTGCGAGTTCATGGGTTGGTCAGACTACCGAGCGTGTCATGAAGGTGTTTGATGATGCACAGCGCCAAGCACCATGCGTTCTGTTCATTGATGAGATTGAGGCCGTGCTTATTGATAGAAGCAAGGTATCCAACGCTGACAGTGAAGGTCCTAAAACGGTATCTGCTGTCCTGAAAAGACTTGAAGATATTCGTAAGAGCAAAGTGGTTGTGGTCGCGGCATCTAACTTCCTTGATCGTTTAGATCCTGCAGCCATCCGTGAAGGACGCTTTGATTACAAGATGGAAGTTCCGCCACCTGATTTTGAAGCTCGTAAATTTCTGCTGACTGACGGTTTGAAATCTATTGCAAGCATAGTTGATGTCTCAGGTCTTGAGCGTGCTGCTAAGCGCTGGGAAGGTTTTTCAGTCGCACGGTTGCGTGCCGTAGCAGCTGAAGTGCGTGACCAGGTAAATGAGAAGAAATTCACAAAAGTCGGCTTTGATGAGTTGGCGGAAGCTTTAAGAAAATTGAATGCTTCCAATGGTGACAGATTGCCTGAGAATACATTGACGATTGATCAGTTGATTTTGATTCCCGAAATGCGAACTAAGCTAACTAAATTAGCTAATCGCATGGTCAATATTGATGAAATCGAGGAAATGGGTGGCAGCGTGCCTTCTGGTGCACTGTTCTATGGGCCGGCTGGTACCGGTAAGACAATTGCGGCTATGGCGTTAGCTAAAGCTTCTAAATGGGCTTTTCTGAAAACCAGCGGCCATGACCTGCTTCACTCGCCTGACAAGATCGACAATTTGATGAAGCGTGCTAAAGATATTCGTCCGTGCATTATTTTTATTGATGAAGCAGATGATGTCTTGGCAGACCGTAGAAATTCCATGATTTCAAAAGATGTGACTAATAAGCTCCTGACTATCATGGATGGTGCGGGCGGTAAAACCAAGGACATATTGTTTGTTGCGGCAACCAATGCACCCGACTTGATTGATTCTGCTATGTTACGTGGAGGTCGTTTTACTGAAAAAATAGCTTTTGATGTGCCTGATGATGATGCACTTATTAATTATGTATCCAAGTGGATGTCAACAACTAAAGCTAAACTCGATCCTGAATTTACAGCAGCAAAGGCTGTGGAAATGTTATCAGGTGAATCGCTGGCAAACGTAGGGGAAATTTTACAAGCTGCAGTGAATGAGGCTATCTCAATTGGTGACAATAAAAACTTCAGTGTTAACCTTGGCCATTTGAAACAGGCAATTAAATTGGTAGGAGGAGATGATGTTTAATATTATTAAATTTATATTTATATACGGTTTATTGGCTGGCTTTTTCTATTCAGTGTCTGGCAGGACGGCTACGAATATGTTTATCAGTTTGATATTATTTTTTAGCCTTCAATTGATTGTGGCTAAATTAGCTTCAATCGCCAGAAATTAGAACTGAATAAAATAGGCAACGACTCTAAGAGCCGTTGCCTATTTCTATTTATGGCAAGCCACTTTTCTTAGCTGTTTCCATTGAGTTGTTATATTGTTGCCTTTGCGAATTTTTGATTTCAGCATTCAGCTCGGCTGCCCGCGCCTCTTGAGAATTGATTCTAGGACCGGCTCCTTTATTGCTGTTTGTGCTAGCGCTGCTTAATCTATTGCCAAGTGACCTCATGGCTTCACCAGCTCTGCTACCGCCAGGTGATGATGCCATTTTGTCACCAATACCAGCTAATTTTGCGCCTGCCACTTGAGATGCACCTACACTCATATTTCTACCCATAGTTCTTGCTGTTGAGTGCATACGACCAGCAAACCCATCCATACCTATTGCACCACCACTGGTAATAGCACTTGCTATAGCAGGTGCTGCAACCATTAAAGTGCCTATGACGCCTGATATTGCTAGTGCTGACAACAAGCTCCCAATCATTGAACCCATCTCTATAGTTCCAGCTGCTTGGGGCGTAGCTGCTGCTGAGATAGCAGCAATACCAATACCCAATAAAAGCGCAACTATCAGTTTGGTTAAGCAGGCATTGATCAAGAATTTTAGCCAGCCATCAAACAAGAAAGATGTTTTTTCCAATACCAGGAATGGTATAAAAATAGGGCCCACTGCCATTGCGATTGCAATCATAATCAATGAGGTGAGAACAGCTATCATCCCCACCACCGAGGTTGCTAACACGGCTAAGAACATAGCTATAAGTAACAAAACAGAAAAACCACCCTTACCTAATAATTCCCAACCCGACATACCTTTCATCTTATCAATGACTCCGCCAATTACCTCAAACTGAGCCACCATAAAACCATGAAACATCTGATCAATAGGCTTACCGTTAGGGACTTTCTCAACAAGACTATTGATTAGATTGTCGATGCCATTAATCACAAAAGTATTAAATCCATCGCCTATAAGCCATGTGGCGAAACCTATAGTGAATATGGTTGTAATCATCCTGTTCATAGGTTCTGACAGACTACCGGAAGTCATTGCCAACTTAACTCCGGCGAAGGATATAGCTATAACCGACAACCCTGTTAAGAGCGTAGTTGCCATCGGTCCAATGGCTTCACGATAATTAGCTGAGAAATCACCTATCGCATTCATGACTTTGGAAATGGCCTTAGAAAGTGCTTCTGAGAACGTTTCCGAACCTTCAAACCCA
>VFQO010001234.1_pt1 | contig 20701 bp, 15 predicted proteins | sample 3512331 | NCBI WGS metagenome assembly VFQO01 (sample SAMN10412371, study PRJNA504923) | tailings metagenome | isolation source: Replicate 3 from Balatoc abandoned mine | place: Philippines: Itogon, Benguet | collected 2017-08-28 | reverse complement strand
ATTTCACTGGATTGTACAAACAATTGTCCCTTGTGATATTGCTCTATGATGCGTTTACTTAAGGATAAGCCAATGCCCCATCCTCTTTTTTTAGTAGTAAAGCCGGGCTGAAATACTTTTTTCCATTGATTATTGGGTATTCCCTTCCCACTATCTTTTACTAGAATATTGAGTTGATTGCCTTGCTGGGTCATGGTTATATGGATACTGCCTTTTCCATCCATGGCATCTAAGGCATTCTTCAGTAAGTTCTCAACCACCCAGTCAAACAAGGTAGGAGAGAGTAAACATTGTAAATGGCTTGTATTACCTGGATCTAACTGAAAGTCTACTTGCTCACTGCTTCTTTTTTTTATGTAGTCTACAACAGCGTTTACTCGGTCAAAGGGGGAACTCAATTCCGTTTTGGGTGTACTGCCTATTTTCCCGAATCGATCGGTGATGAGCTGTAATCGATTGATGTCTTTGGCTATTTCATGGGCAATTTCTTTACTCTCATCTTTTTCTTTTAAAATTTCTAACCAACCTTCTAGGCTGCTTACAGGAGTGCCCAATTGATGGGCCGTTTCCTTGGCCATGGAAGCCCATAATTGATTCTGTCCGCTTTGGTGTCTGGTTCTTAAAGAATAAATCACAATCCAAACAAACATGAAGACCAGCATCAATTGTACTATGGGATACCATTGAGCTTCTCTATACAATTTGCTTTGACCATAATAATAGCGAATGGGATTGCTATCATCGGCTTTCAGTTTTACTTCAATGGGCTTTTTATTATAGCTCTTGAATGCCATCAATTGTTTTTGTAAATACAGTGAATCTTTTGCTACGGCGGTTGAGTCTAGGTTTACATAATTACCAGTGGGCTGGTCTTTATCATCGGTTTCAATGATCGGGATACTGGTATTCTCTGTAATAATCTTAGCTGCTAGATTGATGGAGACGGTGTCGGTGGCATTTAGAATGGTTCTTTCAGCTTCTACCCAGGCTTCCACCGCCAGTCTTTCTTTACCCGCTATTTGCTGGGCAATGTATTGTGAATACACAATGGTTCCACTTACAATGGCAATGGCCATTATGAAAAGAACATTGGTGAAGCTGAAACCCTTTTTAAACATGCTACTAAAATAAGCTTTTGATGGGTTAAAGTTTTCTTTGGCTAAAGCTTTCTCAGCTTATAAATTTCTTAGGGTAAAATTTTCTTAGGGTAAAAAATCTTCTGACCAGTTTGTACTAAAAAAGAAACCGCCCCATTTTGTGGGACGGCTCTTTCACGATTGCTTGCTAAACTAACTAACTACCTGTATGATTAACTAAATAATCCACCTTTTTTCAAGGTTTTTACGCCCTGACCTATTTTAAATCCGTTGTTATAAATTTCAATTTTGTAGTCTCCCTCTTTGTAAGCGTCTTTTTGTTTCCAATCAAAACTTACAGGGATGGCTTTATTCTGTTCATAATTCACAGAAACCTTACTGGTATAAGGACGGCTTCCTTCTTCTCTAGTATTGAAGTTGGCGCCTTCGGTTATTACTTTACCATCAGGAGCAGTAACCACTACAAAGAATTCTTTGGTGCCAGAAGGAGTGATTCTGTTCTCATCAATTACAAAAGAGATTCTGATTAAATCAGCACGCTTTGCAGTTGTAGTTTCTTTTTCTTTACCAGAGCCTTTGATATTAATTGCGTTGATACCAATTCTTGACGCATGCAGCGTTGACGCCACGTCTACTTTATCTTCTAATTGTTTCTTTTCGGTCTTGGTTGTATTCAAGGTAGACTCTAGGTTTTGCTTGTCTGCAGTCAATTGTGTTTTCTCTGTATTCAGTTGCTCGTTGGCATTGGTTAACTGTAGGTTTTCGCCTTTTAATTTTTCAATTTCTGCAAACAGACCATCAATTTTACCATTGAGTTCGCCAATCAATTGCTTGGCTTCTGCTAATTCCTTTTCAGTTGCATTGCGTTTCTTTAGTATGGAACTGATATTGCCTTTTAATTTCTGGATGTCGGCATTTCTCTCAGCCAAATCACCCTGTAATTCAATATTATCCTTGGTTAAGGAATCTGCTTTTGCTGATACATTCATGAATTCCTGCTGAATGGCCAATCTTGCACTGTCTACATTACTGATCTTGGTTTCCAATCCCTGAATGGTGTTTTGGGTCTGGCTTTTGTCATAGAAAATATAGCCCCAGGTTAATACCAATGCGGCAATTAATATCCCATAAATGGTCTTTCTGTTATCTGGCGCTGCGCCATTGTTTACTGTACTCATAGTCTCGATTTTTTTATGATTGATTGCTTCTGGACTCCTATTTTCCAAAACCGTGCCAAAATCGAAAAAGCCTTGAAAATTGTGTACAAAAAAGCCAGTTGGGCTATGGAAAATCCTTTGGGGTTCAGCATCTTTGCGCTATGTCTGCGGAGAAAATTTTATCGGATTGGAAGAAGAATAGCTATAAGCCGGTTTATTGGCTGGAAGGGGAAGAAGCTTATTTTATTGATGTGCTGGTAGATTATGCCGAGAAAAAATTGTTGTCTCCGGCTGAAGCGGAGTTTAATCTGACTATTTTTTATGGAAAAGATGCCGACTGGGCGGAGGTAGTCAATGCCTGTAAACGTTATCCCATGTTTGCGGATAAGCAGGTGGTTATTCTGAAGGAAGCTCAACAGATGAAAGACCTGGAAAAGTTACTGGGATATATTGAGCAGCCTCTGGCTTCTACCATTTTTGTTGTGAGTCACAAGGAAAAAAAAGTAGATGGGAGAGGCAAGCTGGCTACTGCCTTAAAAAAGACAAAAGCCGAAGTACTTACCACTAAGAAATTGTATGACAATCAACTCCCGGATTGGGCAGGGCAAATGATAAAAAATCATGGTCTCACCATTACTCCTAAAGCATTGGCCATGCTGGTGGATCATATTGGTAACGATTTGAGCAGAATTGAAAATGAAATCGAGAAGCTCATGCTGAATATGGGCACACGAAAATCCATAGCGGAAGAAGACGTGGAGAATTTCATTGGGGTGAGCAAGGAATTCAATGCCTTTGAATTGCAGGCCGCTGTTGCGCAAAAAGATTTGGCAAAATCGATTCGGATTATTCAATATTTTGAATCCAATCCCAAAGCAGGTCCCATTCAATTGATATTGCCTTCTATTTATAATTTCTTCAGTAAACTCTATGCGCTCTTGTCTTTGCCGGATAAGAATGAGACCGCTGCAGCGGCGGCGCTGGGTGTTTCTCCATTTTTTGTAAAAGATTATTACGCCGCCGCGCGCAAGTACGATTTTGCAGCGGTGGAGAAAGTTCTTTTACTATTACACGAATACAATATGCGAAGCCTGGGCGTACACAATGGTTCAGCCAATGATGCGGGGCTCATGAAAGAATTGGTAGTAAAAATTATGGCATAAACGCAGCCATAGCTTGGTTTCTATCGGCGTTTAATTGGGCTTTTAATTCTTCCAGTCCATTGAATTTGACTTCGCCTCGCAGGAATTTTTCAATTCTTATGGTTAGTGTTCTTCCGTAAATATCACGGTTGAAATCGAAAATATTTACTTCAATCACCCGCTTCTTACCATCTACAGTAGGCCTTACGCCAATATTCATCATGCCCTTGAAAGATTCTGCATCCATATCAATGGAAACCGCATATACCCCATTGGCAGGGATTAATTTTTCTTCACTGCTGATATGCAGATTGGCCGTAGGGAAGCCAATGGTTCTTCCGATTTTATTTCCTTCTACCACTAAGCCTTCAAAGAAATAGGCATAGCCTAAGAAATGATTAGCCGTATTAATATCATTGTTCAACAATGCTTCTCTGATGCGGGTTGAACTGATGACAACCTGGTTCAGCATTTCTTCTGAAATCTCTTTCACTTCAAAGCCCAGTTCGCGGCCATATTTTTCCAGCAAGTGATAATCCCCCGTTCTGCCTTTTCCAAAACGATGGTCGTAGCCTATAATAATAACGCTGGGTTTAAAGTATCGATACAAAAAATTTTGCACATAGTCATCCGCAGATTGATTCGAAAACTGATGATCAAAAGGAATCACTACCAGGTGGTCAATCCCCGCTTTTTCTAATAAAGCTGTTTTTTCTTCCAGTGTATTAATCAATTTAATATCTCCGGGGACAGAAGAAACAATTTTACGCGGGTGGGGGTGGAAAGTAATGATAACGGTCTCTCCGTTCACACGGGCTGCTTCCGATTTCATTTGCTGCAAAATCTGTTGGTGCCCCTGATGAACCCCATCAAAAGTGCCAATGGTAACCACCGCGTTTCGGAACGCGGGCAACTCGTTTGCCAATTCACGATATACCTTCATAATCGGCGCAAAAGTACGGACTCCCCGCCAAAGTTCCTGCCGGTAAGATACCTCGTTTTTGTACCTTTGCCCCCATTCTATACTTTCAAAACATCCATTCATGTCTTTATACGCACAAAGAGGGGTATCTGCACAAAAAGAAGAAGTGCATCAAGCCATTCAGAAATTAGACCAGGGCTTATATCCCCATGCATTCTGTAAGATCTATCCCGACTTTTTGTGCAACAATCCTGAATGGGTAAATATCATGCATGCGGATGGGGCAGGTACCAAGAGTATTCTTGCTTATTTATATTGGAAAGAAACCGGCGATATCAGCGTGTGGAAAGGAATAGCTCAGGATGCAGTAGCCATGAATTTGGACGATTTGCTTTGCGTGGGTGTTACAGACCAATTGTTGTTTTCAAGTACCATTGATCGAAATAAAATGCTGATCAACGGGGATGTACTGGAAGCCATCATCAACGGTACACAGGAGTTTTTTAATACGCTGAAAGCATACGGTGTAAATATTCATTACCTCGGAGGTGAAACGGCAGATGTGGGAGATGTGGTTAGAACAGTCGCTGTAAATGGCACTATGACATCCCGTTGGCCCAAAAATAAATTGATCACCAATGACAAGATTCAAGCGGGGGATGTAATTGTAGGATTTGCTAGTGCAGGTAAAGCGCATTATGAAACGGAATACAACAGCGGATTGGGAAGCAATGGGTTAACCAGTGCACGACACGATGTATTGGATAAAATGTATGCCCGCCAATATCCGGAAACCTTTGAACCCAAGTTGCAGGATAAGGTTGTGTACATCGGTAAGAACAAAATGACCGATATCGTGAATATCAAAGGAGTGAAAATACCGGTTGGAAAATTATTATTGTCCCCTACCAGAACCTATGCACCCTTGATGAAAAAAATACTGGATCTGCATTTCGATGATATTCATGGAGCCATTCACTGCAGCGGCGGAGGCCAAACCAAGTGCATGAAATACCTGCCCCAACCTTTCCATATTCTGAAGGACAACCTGTTTGAGGTTCCTCCGATATTTAAGATTATTCAAGAGAACTCTGGTGCGGATTACAAGGAAATGTACCAGGTATTCAATATGGGGCATCGTTTGGAAATCTTTACCGATGAAACTAAGGCTGCATCCCTGATTGCTATTGCGGCTGAACTTGGTATTGAAGCGCAGATTGTGGGCAGGGTAGAAGCTTCTCAGAATGGAAAATCTTCCTTAACACTCAAGGGTGGCTTTGGGGAAGTCTTTTATCAATATTAACCTTTAATTGAGGCCTCAGCACTTATATTTGTAACACTATTTAATGCATACTATGTCTGAAACCGTTGTCTCTTTAAAGCATGTGAATATTTATCAGGGCAGCAGCCTGATTTTACAGGATGTAAACTTTACCATCAATAAAGGTGAGTTCGTTTACCTAGTGGGTAAAACAGGCACAGGTAAGAGTAGTTTGTTGAAAACATTGTATGGGGAACTTACTTTAACAGAGGGAGAAGCTTCTGTGGTAGGATTTGATTTAAGAGGAATGGATTGGAAGAAAGTTCCATTCTTAAGAAGAAACCTGGGTGTAGTATTCCAGGATTTTCAATTGCTTACAGATAGAAATGTACACGAGAACTTGAAATTCGTGTTGAAAGCTACAGGCTGGAAAGACGAGCGATTGATTGAAGAAAAAATCAATGATGTATTAGATAAAGTGGGACTCAAAAGCAAAGGCTTTAAAATGCCATTTGAAATGAGTGGTGGCGAACAACAAAGGGTTGAAATTGCCCGTGCGCTGCTCAACTCCCCCAAACTCATTTTGGCCGATGAGCCTACGGGAAATCTGGATCCTGAAACCAGTGATGAAATTATGCAATTGTTATTCCAGATTGCAAGAGATTACGGTACTTCAGTAGTGATGGCTACACACGATTTTATTGTAATCAATCGTTATCCCAGCAGAATGCTGAAAACAGAAAATGGGAAAGTTGCGGACAGCGCTGCACATTAGGCAAAACGCTATTTAACTTTCTAAACTTAATTTCCCCAGATCCAGCCAACCTGCTTTTGAGCGTTGGCAGTATTATTGAATTTTGGAACCAACCATTTATTTCTAAGTCTGATTTCCTCTTCTGAGAAAGGCTGGTGATAGAGCTGCAAAATGATTTCCTGGAAGGCATTGGTAGAATTACCTGTATGGCATAATGGTTCTAACCCAGAGTCTGCAATCATGGCTTCGTTTACCACCACATGCCTGCCGTTGAATAGCGCATTCAATAATTTGAATTTCATGCCTGTACTAATATAGGCCGGCAATACATTGATATGTGCTTTGGCAATCATATCCTGCATTTCTTTTTCCGTTGGGTTGGCCACCAAACAAGAAAACTTACTGGAATATGCCAGTTTTTTTAGTCTTTCGGAGGGATTTTTACCGGCGATAACCAGCGGAATGGCTAAGTTTTTAAATACTTTCTCCAATAACCAAGTCGCTGCTTTTTCATTGGCTTCCACACTGAGGTCGCCATGGTAAAGACAATAGGAGCCAATACCCTCAGGTGCGGTTAATTCCCAGTTAGGTATATACAACGATAGTTCTTCAATATTTTTACAGCCAAACTCTTTTCGATACACATCGTTGTCTGCTTCTTTTACTCCCCAGAAAGTAGCCCTTCCGGCAAGGTCTGCTTCATATTTTTTTAAGAGCCTGGATTCATTCCAATAATAGGCTTTCTTTAAAGGAGAACTGGCATTTTTGTATAAATCCTGATAATAGCGATACTCCACATTGTGTAACCGTACAAAACAGTCCCTGTTTTTAAAGCGTGGATCGTGCAGTAAATAAGTACAATGCACCCCTTCCATGAAAATGGGATAATTGTCTTTAAGTAAATTCTGATAAAGGTCTTCGTTAATCCGGCTGCTTACGATATAAGGTAAAGTACTGGAAAATCCCTTATGTCCCTGAACCCTGGGGTAATAATGGACTGATTCGCAAAAAGTATTTAAAGAAGATTGCTGCCCCCTACCGTAGTCAAAACAGTGTAAATGAATCTTGATCCCTTGCTGCTGAAATGCAGGAAGTTTGTAAAATACGTCACAGGCTCCACCGTAATCAGCTGGATAGGGAACATCAAAGGCAATAATGTGTAAGTGTTTTTCCAATTTATAATCTCCTGTAAAATGCCAATAGTTGCTCCGACTCTTTTTCCCAATTTAGGATTTTGGCGGCTTCGGGGCAGACCAGCTTTAAACTCTTATACAAAACAGTATCAGAGAGCAAATTGTTCATTGCAGTGCTAAGGGTATCTATTTCAATGTCATTGATTAACAAGGCAAAAGGATATTGACGAACTATTTCGGCATAGGCAGGGTAGTTTACGCAGACCTGCGGAATACCAGCAGCCATATAATCGAAGAACCGGTTGGCCAGGGAATAGTATTGATTGACCCCCTCAGGTTCAAAAATAGTAATTCCCATATAGGCCAAGGGAGTCAGTTTTTTGAGTTCAGCTGGGGGTATGGGAGGGTGAATAAAAACCTTTTCTGAAAGGTTATGCTGATTGATTAGGTCCTCAGCTTCGGTAAGGAAATTGCCGGTACCTACAATCAACAGGGGAGCATTCACCTTTTTCATTGCTGGAATCAAGGTTTCAAATCCCCTCCCATGGTTAATGGCTCCTTGATATATAATAAATTTATCTTTAAATTGATTATGAATTAGTTGATTCAGTTTATCTGAAGTAAAAATAGATACATTTTTACCCTGTTCTTTAGGCTGTTCTGCCAAAACGGCGGAGGATTTCTCCTTCCTATTGCGATCAAACCAGTCATCGGATTCCACCGCAGGCAGGTTGCGAATGACTTCATATTTAATTTGAAGTTGCTCATAAAACAGGTCGGATAGGTTCTGGTTTACTGTGTACCCTCTCTTGAAATGGGGTAAACTGATTCTCTCGATGGTTCTCCAGATAGCTGATATAAGGGGTCTGGTTCTAACTTCCTTCATTTCAGTAAAGAATTCATGGGCATCGTACACTCTTTTCTTCCTTCTCATGGCTGTTACTGCAAGTACAGGTAGTACCGTATCTAAATCAATTGCACAAGCATAATCAAATGATAACCAATTTAATATTATAAACAATCTTATATTAAATTCTATGTAAAAAAGAGGGCCGTTCCCGAAGTAGCAAGATATCAATCGCTGTGTATAGTCTTTGCCATATAGAGGTGGGATTGGAATGGCCTGATTTTTAGATCTCTTCACACCAATGATGGTAACGGTATATCCATTGGCAGCAAGGGTACTGCATATTCTCTGCATGCGTTGATCGTAGCAAATTTCGTTGGTTACCGTAAATACAATCGATTGCATGTAACAAATATAGACTGGGGTAATTTATTCACGGTTTTTGGTGGATAACTTCCTGTAAAAGGTTCATAATTTTATGCAATATTTTATTACAATAAAATAATATAATTAATTGATTAATAATTATTTAGTTTGTTTTAATTAAAGTGTTTTTCTTCTGTTGGCTTTTCAAGCTGGATTTCTTCTTCACTTATTATTCACAATGGGCTTTTGCCTATATAAATTCTACTGCTTTTAACTTATGTTCGCAGGTACTAAATAGTGATAACGTGAGATTAAAATCATTAGAAATCAAGGGATTTAAAAGTTTTGCTGATAAAACGGTTGTGAGTTTCGATGAAGGGATTACCGGAATTATCGGGCCGAACGGATGTGGTAAAAGCAATATCATCGATAGTATTCGTTGGGTAATTGGCGAGCAAAAGATTTCTGCCTTGAGAAGTGAAAACCTGGAAGCCCTGGTTTTCAATGGTAGTAAAACCAGAAGTGCCAGCGGGCTGGCAGAAGTGAGTCTTACTTTTGAAAATACCAAGAATTTATTGCCAACCGAGTTTAGTACAGTTACGGTTACTCGAAGATTTTATAAAAACGGGGAGAGTGAATACAGACTGAACGATGTTACCTGTCGCTTGAAAGATATTCATAATTTATTCCTGGATACAGGGGTGAGTACAGATAGCTATGCCATTATTGAACTGGGCATGGTGGATGATATCATCAAAGACAAGGACAACAGCCGAAGAAGGATGTTAGAGCAGGCTGCCGGAATCACTATTTACAAAACCCGAAAAAAAGAAGCGAAGAACAAACTGGACGCCACTGAGCAGGATCTGGCCCGTATTGAGGACTTACTGTTCGAAATCAACAACCAGCTCAAAACATTGGAAAGCCAGGCAAAAAAGGCTGAGAAGTATTATGAAATAAAAAAGGAATACAAAGAGGTGGCGGTTGAATTGGCCAAAGCTGCTTTGGAAGGATTCAATATATCTTACCGTGAATTGACTGAACAGCAGGAATTGGAGTTGGATAAGAAAATGCAGCTGGAGGCTGAAATTGCAACCGATGAAGCTGCCATTGAGCAGGAGAAAGTGGCTTTCATTACTCAGGAGCGTGCCCTACAAAGCATGCAACAGGGGTTCAATGAATTACAGCAAAACCTTCGTTCTACAGAAAACGATAAGAACCTTGCCAGCCAGAAGTTACAATACCTTAAGGAAAAGGAAAATAACCTGAAAGACTTTTTGGAAAAAGCCGAAGGTCAGTTAAAAACCATCGGGGACTCCATTGAGTACTCTCAGATGCAGGTTGGGGAAGAAGAAGCTAATTTGAAGGGTTTGCAGGAAAGAGTGGAAGAAGCCAAGATGGAAGTTGAGAGCAAGCGTCAGATTTTTGACGAGAAGCGTTCCGGAGTGGATGCCGTTAGAAATCAGTATCAGCAATTCCAACGTAACCAGTTTGATGCAGAGAAAAAAGTGGCGGTGGCAGATACCTCTATCCAGAACCTTCAGCGTATGCAGTTGCAGTTAAATGAAGAGAAAAGCAATCGTTTGCAACAACTGTCTCAGCTGCAGGCCGAATGTGCTGAGAAGGAAGAAGCCTTGGAAATGAAAAGGGTAGACCTGATTCAACTGCAAGAGCAACATGAAAAAACCAAGGAACAGATTTTTGAAACCCAACAACAATTGGAAGTATTGCGTTCTGAACTGGCAGATGAAAACAGAAAACTAGATGCCAAGCGCAATGAATATAATTTATTGAAGAGCCTGATTGATTCCATGGAAGGATATCCGGAGAGCATCAAGTTCCTTCATAAGAACAACGACTGGAACCACAATGCTCCTATCTTGTCCGATATCATTTATGTAAAAGAAGAATATCGTGCTGCGGTTGAGAATGTTTTAGAGCCCTACCTGAACTACTACGTGGTAAATAACCTGGAAGAAGGCTTGAAAGCCGTTCACTTACTGGATGATAACAAGAAGGGTAAAGCCAATTTCTTCCTACTGGATCAGTTTGCCAATTTCCAGCAACAAACCCATCAGCCAGCACAGACCATTAAGGCATTGGAGGTTATAGAAGTAGATGATCAATATTATAAACTGGCTGAATACCTTTTAGGTAATGTTTACATTGGTGAAAACGACGAAGCCATCCGTAATTCCAACGGGGCTGTGGTGTTGGAGAAAACAGGTAAATATGTAAAAGGTAAATTCACCCTTACTGGTGGAAGTGTGGGATTGTTTGAGGGTAAAAAAATCGGGCGTGCCAAGAACCTCGAAAAACTAGCCGAAGAAATTCAGGACCAGGAATCGGTGGTAAGTTTATTGAAAGCCGATATTCAGGCCAAGCACAATGAAGTAATTACTTTCAGCGATCAGCTAAAAGAGCACGCCATTAAAGCAACTGAACAAGAAATAAATCAGTTGAATAACCAGGTTTTCGCGGCAAAAAATAAAATGGAAAACCTGCAGGCTGCTCAGCAAAACGGGGAGCAAAGACTGGCGGATATTGACAACCGCTTACAAGACGAGCAGGATGCTATTGCTGAAACCAGAGAACTATTGGCAGAATTGAACATACAGTTGCAGGATACGGCAGAACAAATGCGGAATCTGGAGCTGGACTATCAGGAATCTGAACAGGCATATCATTTTGCATCGGGTCAGTTCAACGAAACCAATCTTCAATTAACCCGTCAGCAAAGTAAATTGACGACCATTAAACAGGAATTACTCTTCAAGGAAAATCAATTGAACGATTTACATGTTCAAATCAAAAACAATACGGCTCAGTTAGCAGAAGCAGAGCAGGCCATTGTGGATGGGGTGGCGTCTTTACAAGAGGTGGAAGCACTATTGCTTGAATTGATGCGCAAGAAAGAAGAAGAAGAATTGAAGCTGAACGAAGCAGACCAGGCGTATTACAACTTCAGAAATGCCCTACAGGAGAAAGAAAGTGAGTTGCGTTTGAAAGTGAAGAGCAAGGAAATGATTGATCACCTGGTGAACGAATTAAAGGATAAGCTGAATGAATTGAAATTGCAACTAGCTGGAATGAAGGAGCGCTTGCATGTTGAGTTCAAGATTGAACTGGACGAGATCCTTGATCAACCCAGAACATCCGATACACCACTGGAAGAATTACAAGCTGCCTCGGACAGAATGCGCAAACGAATGGACAATATGGGTGAAGTAAACCCTACTGCCATTGAAGCCTATACGGAGATGAAGAAGCGTTACGATTTCATTTTGGAACAGAAAAATGACTTGGTTACTGCAAAGGAAAGTTTGTTGCAAACTATTCTTGAAGTAGAAGAAACAGCCAATCAGTTGTTCCTGGATACCTTTAATAAAGTAAGAGAAAATTTCCAGAAGGTCTTCAAAGCATTGTTTACAGAAGAAGATACCGCTGATATGTTGATGGTGAATCCAGAGAACCTGGCGGATACAGGTATTGAAATTGTGGCCAAGCCCAAGGGTAAACGCCCAAGTTCCATTACCCAATTAAGTGGGGGAGAGAAAACCCTGACCGCTACAGCGCTGTTGTTTGCGATTTATCTGATTAAACCCGCTCCGTTCTGTATTCTGGATGAGGTGGATGCTCCTTTGGATGATGCCAACGTGGGTAAGTTTACGCAGATGATCAAGAAGTTCAGCGATAATTCCCAGTTCATTATTGTAACCCACAATAAACAAACCATGGGGGCCGTAGACGTGATTTACGGGGTAACCATGCAAGAACCTGGGGTAAGTAAGCTGGTCCCAGTAGATTTCAGGAGCCTGAACTAAGTTTTAATCAATTACCTTTGCGCCTCCATTTTATTTTGGGGGCGTTTTTATTATCAATATGAAGTACGAAAAAGAAATTAACAGGAGAAAAACATTTGCCATCATTTCTCACCCGGATGCCGGTAAAACCACCCTTACCGAAAAACTATTGTTATTCGGTGGTGCCATTCAGGTGGCGGGTGCGGTGAAGAGTAATAAAATTAAAAAAGGGGCTACTTCGGATTTCATGGAAATTGAAAGACAAAGAGGTATCTCGGTGGCCACTTCTGTAATGACTTTTGAGTACCAGAATATCTTAATTAATTTATTGGATACCCCCGGCCACAAAGACTTTGCAGAAGATACTTATAGAACCCTGACTGCGGTGGACAGTGTAATCCTAGTGATTGACAGTGTGAACGGGGTGGAAGCCCAGACCCGCAGATTAATGGAAGTCTGCAGAATGCGCGATACACCTGTAATTGTATTCATTAATAAAATGGACCGCGATGGTAAGAACCGGTTTGATTTGTTAGAAGAAATTGAAAAAGAGTTAGGCATATCACTACACCCAATGACCTGGCCCATCAATAGTGGTAAAGAATTCAAGGGTGTATATAATCTAGACAATAAGAGCCTTCGCTTGTTTACTGCTAGTACCAAGGCAGATGATGAAGATGTGATTGCTATTACCGACCTGGCGGATCCTGTATTGGACGCTAAAGTAGGCGCAAGGGATGCCAATCAGCTTAGAGAAGATGTGGAATTGATTGATGGGGTGTATGGGGAATTGGATCCAGCTGATTATTTGAGTGGCTCTATTGCACCCGTATTTTTTGGATCTGCGGTGAATAATTTCGGAGTAAAAGAAATGCTGGATACATTTATCAGAATAGCGCCTGTACCTCGTTCCAGAGAAACAACTGTTCGTACCATAGAAGTGGGAGAAGAAAAATTCAGTGGATTTATCTTTAAAATACATGCGAACCTAGACCCCAAGCACCGCGACCGTATTGCATTTATGCGGGTTTGTAGTGGTAAGTTTGAACGCAATAAATATTTCCATCATGTGCGTTTAGATAAGGACATGCGTTTCAGTAATCCATACAGCTTCATGGCGCGTTCCAAAGAAGTAGTGGAAGATGCTTATGCTGGAGATGTGGTAGGTTTATTTGATACCGGCAATTTTAAAATAGGAGACACCCTTACCGAGGGAGAAAATTTTTACTTCAGCGGCATTCCAACTTTCTCACCTGAAATCTTTAAAGAATTGGTGAACAAGGATCCAATGAAAACCAAACAATTGGAAAAAGGAATCAGTCAGTTGACCGATGAAGGAGTTGCTCAGTTGTTTACGCAGCATGGTGGGAATAAAAAAATCATTGGTTGTGTGGGTGATCTTCAGTTTGAAGTAATTCAATATCGTCTATTACAGGAATACGGTGCGGCCTGTGAATTCAGAACCTTGCCGTTTTACAAAGCCTGTTGGTTAACCAGCAAGGATCCCAAGAAGCTGGATGATTTTCTTCGCTTTAAACAGCAGAACGCTGCTGAAGACAAGGACGGACAGCCAGTTTACTTAGCACAGAGTGAATGGTTCTTAAACACTGAAATCACGAATAATCCGGACATCACTTTCCATTTTACCAGTGAAGTGCATAAGTAAATTGCTTCTTTCGAAGGCTTGTTCCGTCTGAGTATAAGTTATTGAGTTTTGTTCTAGAAAATCTACCTTTAATTCGATTGTTTGTTCAACAAATTATTGTTTATGAAGAAGATTTTTTTTGGCTTGCTTTTAGGTATGCTCTTGACTACTTGTGTACATGCGCAAACTGTTAGCGCTCAGCCTAATCTCAAATACACGGTCAGCATGCCACAGGCAGCACAGGGAAAGTTTCACATAATGCTGGAAGCAAAAGGTTTTGCAACAGATACACTGGTTTTTAAAATGCCCAACTGGATGCCAGGTTATTATCAGCTCATGAACTATGCAAAGGGGGTGGATTCTTTGCAGGCCAGGAATCAACAGGGAAAGGCATTAGCGGTGAATAGACTTGCTGAGAACACTTGGCAGGTGGTTGCTCCCAAGAAATCGGCATTTACCATTACTTATCAAGTAAAAACCAGCCGCAAGTTTGTTGCCAATAGTTTTATTGATAGCGCACATGCCTACATTGTACCGGCCAATAATTTTCTTTACGTAGAAGGAATGCTGCATCTCCCTGTGCAAGTGCAAGTGAACAATGCCGATCAACCCGGTTTTAAGAAAATCGCTACTGGATTGGATAAAGTTGTTGGAAAATCAAATGTATTTACTGCTCCTGATTTTGATATTTTATATGATTGTCCCATCCTTGTAGGCGATTTAAAAGAGTTGCCAGCTTTTACTGTGCGAGGAGTGCCTCACCGTTTTATCGGGTATAAAATGGGGAGCTTTGACGAACAACTCTTCATGAATACTTTACAAAAAGCCATTGAGCAGGGCGTGAATATTATTGATGATATCCCTTTTAAAGAATATACATTTATTGGCATTGGCCCTGGCAGGGGAGGCATTGAACACCTGAACAATACCACCGTTAGTTTTAGTGGTAATGAATTAAAAACACCTACCGATATTAACCGAATCATGAATTTTTTGAGTCATGAATATTTTCATCATTACAATGTAAAACGAATCCGTCCTGTAGAACTCGGCCCCTTTGATTATGATAAGGGTAGCCGTACCACTCAATTGTGGATCAGTGAAGGACTCTCTGTGTACTTTGAATACCTGATGGTAAAGCGAGCAAAAATTGTTGAACAAAACATGTTCTTTGCTAATCTGGCTAATAATATTACGGCGCATGAAAACAATCCTGGTAAACAATATCAGAGTCTGATTCAGTCTAGCTATAATACCTGGTCTGACGGTCCTTTTGGTACCAGCGGAGTAGCTAAAAACAAAGCCATTTCTTATTACGACAAAGGCCCTATCGTAGGTATGATATTAGATTTGGCCATTCGGGAAGCTTCTCAGAATAAAAAGTCTTTAGACGATGTGATGCGATTCATGTACAGGGAATATTACCAGAAACTAAAACGTGGATTTACGGACGCTGAATTTCAATCTGCCTGCGAACAAATGGCGGGAAAGTCATTGGCTGCCGAGTTTGATTATGTGTATACTACTCAGGCACTCAATTATAATCAATACCTGGGGTATGCTGGACTTGAGTTGGTAAGTAGCGTTGAGGAAAAAGGAAACTTAAAAAATACGCTGTATCGTATTCAGGCAATCCCCAATATTAATTCTGCACAAAATGCCATATTGAGTTCCTGGCTGGGGGAGTAAAATCTCCGTGAAATCACGGTTGTTTTTGCTATTCTTAAACCCTACATTGTTGGAATAACAAGGGTTTATGCAAAAGTTATTTTCTTGGTCTATTGGTTGGATACTCTTGCTAGGCTTGCTGAATGGGTTGGCTGCCTGTACCCGTATTCCTTTGCAAACTATTACGCTGTCTGAAAAAATTCAGGAAGAAGGAGATAGGATGCATCGCTTGAATGTATTACTGGTGCATCAGGTATTTTCGGAGAAAAAGCGCAGGGTTAATGATTTCATACAAAAAGAATATACCCCCAAATTGGTAGCTAAAATGACCGAGGATTTAGCAGATGAAACCGATCCACGATCGGTATTGCCCGAAATGATGGCGGCTGCATTGCCGTTAATAAATGAGCGACAATATAGCATGCAGCTAGCACTGGATTCCGCCAAAATAAAATTACTGGATCAGTTGAATGCAGACTTTAAACAGTATCAGCTGGCTACCACAGAGATGAAAAAATTATTGGAATCAGCAGTAAAATTGAATGAAAGCAAGAAACAGTTATTGAATCAATCTCAATGGTTGAATAAGAAGGGAATCAACTATGAACAACTTGCTGAATTGCTGGACCGATTTATTCAGTCTTCCGGAAATATTGGGGGCATGGTAGTTAATCTTAACAAAGACCTGGAGAAAATTTTACAATAATTAGATTGGCTTTCAAACAGTCGCAAATCAAGTTCTGGTGAACATGACAGAAATCCAAAACTAAATACAACTCTTTTATGGAAAACCAATGGAAAAAGAAAGCAGCACAGGCACAGAAAGAGACCGACGCCGAATTGGCTCAAGAGATTAATGAACTCAGCGGCTTTAATCCCCCTGGACTAAATGCATTGCTAGCAGAATATAATATGGGTAATACTGAGTTTACACAACTATTAAAAATTGTGAAAGACCATACCAAAAGCAACAATGATAAGGTCAAAGCCATTGGAAATATCCAGAACGGGGTTGAAATCCTTGTTGGCGTCTTGGGAAAGCTACTATAGGGTTCTCCTCAAAATCCTTAATTTTGCCCTCTCATGAAGGCAAAAACACTCAAGAAAGACAAGGTTAATATTATTACACTGGGTTGCAGTAAGAATTTGGTTGACTCAGAAGTGCTGAGTGGTCAGCTGGCAGCCAATGAAATTGATGTGATTCACGAGAACACCAAACTGGACCATAACATTGTGGTAGTCAATACCTGTGGCTTTATTGATAAGGCAAAAGAGGAAAGTATCAATACTATTTTAGATCAGGTGGAGTTGAAGCGCAGAGGTAAATTAGATAAAGTATATGTTACGGGTTGTTTAAGTGAAAGATATCGCGGCGATTTGGAAGCAGAAATGCCAGAAGTAGACGCCTGGTTTGGTACTTTGGAATTGCCCTTGATTTTAAAGCAATTTGAAGCAGATTATAAAGCGGAACTATTAGGGGAGAGAATGTTGAGTACCCCCAAGCACTATGCTTATTTAAAAATTTCTGAAGGCTGTAACAGAACTTGTTCTTTCTGTGCCATTCCATTGATGCGCGGAAAACATATCAGCCGTTCTATTGAAGACCTGGTGAAAGAAGCGGAAGCATTGGTGCAGAAGGGGGTGAAGGAAATCATGTTGATAGCCCAAGAACTTACTTATTACGGTCTAGACATTTATAAAGAAAGAGCATTGCCTAAATTACTAGATGCTTTGGCCGATGTGAAAGGATTGGAGTGGATTCGTTTACATTATGCTTACCCAAGCAAGTTTCCTTTAGAAATATTGGAAGTGATGCAAAGACGCGACAATATTTGTAATTATCTCGATATGCCTTTACAACATGCCAGCAATAGTATGTTGAAAGCAATGCGTAGAAATATTACCCGTGAAGAAATGTCTGAATTGATTCATGAAATCAGATCTCGTGTACCTGGTATATGTTTGCGAACCACATTGATTGCAGGTTTCCCTGGTGAAACCGAAGAAGATGTGGAAGAATTAAAAGAATTTTTACAGGAACATCGCTTTGACAGAGTGGGTATCTTCAGCTACAGTCATGAAGAAAATACCAGTGCGTATGACCTGGAAGACAATGTGCCCGCAGAAGTGAAAGCTGCCCGTGCCCAAGAAATCATGGAAGTACAGCAGGAAATTTCTTACGAGAAAAATCAGGAAAAAATAGGCAAGATTTTTAAAGTGCTGATTGACAAAAAAGAAGCGGGCCGTTATTTGGGAAGAACTGAATTTGATAGTGTAGAAGTAGACAATGAAGTAGTGATTCATAGCAAGAAAAAACTCGCCATTGGCGAGTTCGTTTCCGTTAAAATAACCAAAGCTTATGATTACGATTTGGAAGGTGAAGTAGTTGAGTAAATGCGACCCTTCTTAAAATTTAAATCCAAAAGTCAACATCATATTTCCTCTGTTGCCTGTTTGTGTGGCAAAAGTATTTGGCTTGTCATTTAATCTATATGCAAATACGGCATCCTTATTCATGATATGCGAATAGGAGAGGTCAATGAAAATTCCTTTGTTTCTGTAACCTATACCGCCAGATCCAATTACCCTGCTGGCTTGTATGGCTTCATCCTGGTAAGGGCTTCCATAATACGCTGCACCCAATCTGAACATGATGGTGTGAAACTTTAGTTCACCCCCTATTCTTGCGTTAATATTTCCTTTTAAATTATCAATCACTGCTTCATTCAATGCGCTATAATAATTTCTGAATCCTGCATCAAATGCGTTTTCAGAAGCAACAGCAAATCTTGCCCCCTTGTAATGAACATATTCCAGATCAGCACTAATAAATCCTTTTTGTAAACGGGTATCACTTACTTCTCTAAGTACAATACTAAAACTACCAATTGCTCTCCAGGGAGTAGTAATGGTATATTTGCTTCTGCCTGCCTGACCGTTGTTTAAGCGATCACTATTTTCAGAACGTTGTCCTGCGTAACCCTCTGTATCCGCAATTAGTGAGGCCCTGATTCTGTCTGTCATGGTAATGAACTGTGGACTATGGAAGGCAAAACCTACTCTTACATAATCAGAAGGTTTGTATAAGGTTCCCAGTTTAAGTCCTATTCCGGCCCCTTGTGAAGTATAGGTTTCTCTGAATTCAAAAAAATTAAACTGATTACCAGGGTCGGTTGTGGCATCTCTTTCGCTGTAAAAAATTTCTCTAGAATATTTAATAATCGGAATGGTTAAACTTCCCCCAACATATAGTTTATCGGCCATGTTACCAGCCAGTCCCAAGGCAATTTCACTATAACCCCCACTAGTTCTGGCATTGTATAATTGGTTTACCCCAGATGAAATGGGAACTAAACTCTGGTATCCAGCAACAGAGCCCCCTGGTCCACTTAAAGTATCCACTAAAAAGGTTCTAAAAGCAAGAGAAGACCCAAAAATATAATTACTTAGGGCTGCGTTGGTATCAGCACGGTCTCTGGTTAATTCTTCTAAATATTTTTCAGTGAAAGAGCTGAAATTGTTTAAGCCTCTGAAACTAATTTGGTTATTATAATTCGCCAATTGATTTACCGAAATGGCAAAAGCAGAACTGGTCCATTTGCTGTATCCATTCTTATTGCTTCCTGCTAAAATTAATCCACTGGTACCTAACCCAAAACCTGATCTTTTAGCACTAGAATCTGTTCCTCGATAGCTAAATTTATTATTGTTGCTGATAAGGCCAGGCGATAGTACCAGCTCTCTGGTTTTATATAATCCAATACCTGCAGGGTTAACGTGATTGGCAGTAATATCTCCTCCCAACGACCCCATTGCTCCACCCACTGCCATATTCCGTGCCGTTCCATTGGGATTGAACCAGGATAATCGAATGGCTTCGTCAATGGTTTGGGCATTGGAGGTTGGGGCACAAAATGCCATGCCGCTTATAAATAAGCCGAAAATTCTTTTCATACTTGTTTTGTTAATCGCTGGTAATATTAGTTTCTTCCCCCTCTGCCTGTACTTGCACTGGAGCCGGTACTTTTGAATCCACCGCTAGCTCCACCAGCATTGCTATTGGTCATGGGTATTGAACCGTTATTACTAAAGGTTCTGATAGGTCTGTCAAAGCTGTTGGATTGTCCGCCGGGGCTGCTTGGTGTTGAGAATACGCGTTTTACCAAATTCCCGAAATTATTGCTGCTTCCGTTGGAGCCAGGTGCATACCAATTACCACCTTTTGCAGCATTGCTATTATTGTACATTCTATTTCTTAATGCACTTAAATTAGAACCTGCGCCATAGGTTGTCGAAATAGCTTTAGGATTGGCATAATTGATTACAGTAAAAAATGGGTTGTTCCAACCAATAGGGTTCATCAAACCGCCACCATAGAACCCACCACCATAAAATCCACCACCATAAAATCCGCTTCCGAAGAAGTTGTTCCAAGCATTAAAACCGGGTCTGAATCCAAAACCAATATTCCATGGATTCATTACATAGGGATTCATCATCCAAGGATTCATAGAATTGGCAAATCCGAAGCTGTAGGGTGAAAAATCATATCGCATATCGTTCCAATAGCTAAAATTATCAATCGTACCCCAGCGATCTCTATTGGCTACTTTCATTCTTAAAAAGCGATCATCCATAGTGCTCACATATTCCTGATAACGGTCTTCATTGTTTTTGCCACTTGCAAAGGCGTATGTTTCTCTTTCCTCACCGGGGGAGAAATAAACATCATCGGGTGTTTGACCTGATTGATAGGCCGTACTACAACCTGATAAGAGGGCAACAATTGTTAGCGCACTAAATACAAGCTTTTTCATGATTTTCCTTTTTAGGTGCATCAATTTGGTTGAGTGAAGTTACATACATTTGCGCATGGTAACTACAAACAATTAAAGGCAAATTACAT
>VFQO010001233.1_pt1 | contig 20707 bp, 14 predicted proteins | sample 3512331 | NCBI WGS metagenome assembly VFQO01 (sample SAMN10412371, study PRJNA504923) | tailings metagenome | isolation source: Replicate 3 from Balatoc abandoned mine | place: Philippines: Itogon, Benguet | collected 2017-08-28 | reverse complement strand
GACGTTGTGATCAGTTATTCCAAGGCATTTTTGAGAATTTTCTCTTTAAGAAAAAATCAACGCACGAATTTTATGAAATCAACTATCTAGCTGGAGCCTTGAACTCTAAACTCTAACATGAAAAAAGTTACTTTTAAAAAACAAAATCTCATGAATCAAGGCTCCAATACGATTAGTAATTTCAGAAAAAATCGCATTTTTTACATTTTTATTTTGTGATTTTTTAAATCAACTATATGATTAGAACTTTGAACTCTATACTCTAACCTGAAAAAAGTTACTTTTAAAAACAAAATCCCAGGAATCAAGGCTCCAATGCGATTAGTAATTTTAAAAATAAATCTCTAATTCATGTTGACATTTTAATTTGAAAAAAATAACAAAATTTTTCAAATTAAAATGTCATTTAAACAACCACATGTTATATTAATATTTGAGGATGATTCTTATATAAATGATAATTTGTCACTCATTGAAAAGCTTTCTCAAGAGTTTACAATTTTTCATACTTCAGCTTCAAGTGGTCATTTTCATAAAATTTTAGCTCAAAACAAAATTCATGTAATCTTGACTTTTGGAACAGATTGGAAAGTCTTTAATTCTTTGATTGTACATTATGGAAATAAATTAAATGATAGATGGATTCATATTTCAAATGAAGAAAAATTAAATAAAGATTATTCAAGTATCATCATAAACTGTTTCTTTAATTCTCAAATTACTTCAAGACAAAATAGAACAATTTCTTATTTCATTACTGCTTATAACTCAAGAGATATCATATATCGTCCATATAACTCATTATTACAACAAACCTATTTAAATTGGGAATTAGTTATTATTGATGATAGTGATAAAGATAATGGAGAAACAGAAAGAATTATTAAAGAAATTGCAAGTTCAGATTTTCGTGTTAAGTATTTTAGATCTAGTCATTCTGGATTCATCGGTGAAGTCAAAAATTATGCAGCAAGATTATGTACAGGTTATGTAATTTGTGAATTAGATCATGATGATGAAGTATCACCAGATTTAACAAAAAGTTTACATGAAGCTTACACCAATGATCAAGATCTTATTTTTGTTTCAACAAATTGTTGTGAATTGTATGATGATACACAAGAAAACAGTCTATATGGTGAAATTTATGATTTTGGATATGGTTCATATGTTTACGAATGGCATCGTGAAAAATGGAGAGCTGTTTCACAAAGTGGTAATATTAATAATACAACAATTACAGACATTGTAGGTGTTCCTAATCATATTAGAACATGGAGAGCATCTGCATTGTTTGATATTGGATATAATAATTCATCTTTATACATTGCAGATGATTATGAATTAATTCTTCGAATGATTAACTATTGTTCTTTAAATAATAAGAAAATGTTACATTTACCAATTATGGGATATTATCAATATAGAAATAGACAAATTGGAAATCACACATTTAAAAGACTTGAACAAATAAGAAAATTACAAAAATTATGTAGCATTTTTTACAATGATTCCATTAAAGAATCAATAATATCAATTCAAAATAAAAGAAAAGAAACAGAATATGTTCAAAAAAGATGGGATAATTATGAAGGACAAAGATGTGTTCCTATTTGGAAAATGCCTTGGAATTGGCATCCTAATTTTATAAACTCACCTCAATATATATTTGATGAATTTAAAGTAAGTATTGTTATAAGTACATATAAAAGAAAAGATTTACTATTAAGAGCTATCAATTCATGTTTAAATCAGACATATCAAAATTTTGAAATTATAATTGTTGGAGATAAATGTCCAGAATTAGAAAATTTCATGAATAATGAATATAATGGTCCTAAAGAAAAGATTCGATGGTTTAATTTATATAGTAATTGTAATGATGGTGGTACAACACCTAAGAATTATGCTTTACGCATGATAGTAAGAACAAATCTTATCTGTTATTTGGATGATGATAATATTTATACACCTGATCATTTAGAATCTTTAGTTCAAAAATTTAAAGATGACAAAGATTTAAAATTTGCTTTTAGTAGTATGGAAATGTCAAATTATAAAATCATTTGTAGAGAACCAAAACATATGAGAATTGATACTTCAACATTTATGCATAAGAGATCACTTTTATATAAATATGGATATTGGAAATCTCATAAAGAAGCTGGTTATTGTCATGATTGGGAACTTGTATCAAGATGGTTAAATGAAAAATGGAGTGCAACAGGAAAAGTAACAATGATTTACAATATGGAAACTCAATCTTTAAATAATCCAAAAGAAATATATGAAGTTTATAATGATCAAATTCCCTTAGATGATACTATTGATATGAAAATTAATGAATACATTCAAAAAACAAAAGATTATATCAATATTAATTTACTTCCAATCATTGAAAGATGTGGTGAAAAATTAGAAGGTAATATTTTCATGCATGATCATACACGTTATACTGATAAATTTTTAAACAAGACAAAAAATATTAGTAGATTGGTTCTAGAGAATGATATTGAAACTGTTATGGAAATTGGATTTAATGCAGGATTTTCATCATTATTAATGTTAATAACAAATCCTAAAATCAAATTAACATGTTTTGATTTAGGAGATCATTCATATGTTTTACCTTGTTACATGAAAATTAAAGAAACATTTGGTGATAGAATAAAACTTATAATTGGTGATAGCAATAAAACATTGTTAGATATTGATGAAAAATTTGATTTAATTCATATTGATGGTGGTCATGAAACATCAGTTGCTGAAAATGATATTATTAATTCATATAAACTATGTAATAATGGTACAATTTTAATTTTTGATGATTATGATTTTCAAAATTTAAAACCTCTATGGGATCACTACATCAATAAATACAATTTACAAAAATATAATGGATTTTTATATCATTCTCCACATCATGACATTAAAGTTGTTAGAAATCATTTAAATGAAGTTCCAAGAAAAGAACTCAAAATAATTAACATCATAATATATAATGAAACTCCGGAATATAAATTGATGAAACAAGCATTGAGCATATATCTTGATTATAAAAATATCGATTATTACTTTTGTACGTTTGATGAAAATTTAGAATCAGAGTTTTTAATAAAAGAGAGAACCATTTACATAAAGGGTACCGAATCTTATATTTATGGAATTCTATATAAAACATTACAATCATTTAAACTTTTTGATAAATATGATTATATAGTTAGAAGTAATGTTTCTTCATTTATTGATTTTGATATTTTAACTCAAATTTTATCAAGTGATAGTTACGATTATACTGGTGGATTGATTTGTCCATTTTGTACTTCATATGATGTAACTGGATATACCAAAGAAAAAATTAATATTTATGGTAGATTTCCATTTGCTGAAGGAACATGTATTATTCTATCTAAAGGTGCAGTGAAAATGTTATTAGAAAATGAACAATTATTATATAATTATGAATTAGTAGATGATTTAGCAATTGGTTTATTTTTTAAAGATAAAAATCTATTGAAGAGATTGAATTACAATAAATTGTACACTAGAAATATGTATGACATTGGATATTTAGTTTATAGAAATAAAAGGGAAAATCGAATTGAAGATGTAAAAGCAATTTTTAACATTGTGAAACAACATGTAAAGTATAATGAAGTTTTAAGTTGTAGACAAAATTATAAGGAAGAAAATAAGAAAGAAAATAAGGAAGAAAATAAAGATGAATATAAGGAATAAATTAATATTTTTGTATTGTGTTACAATGAAGAATTTTTAATTCCACATATGGTCAATCATTATCGAAAATATCTACCATCATGTAAAATTACAATTTATGACAATGAATCTACTGATAATTCTGTTGAAATTGCAAAGTCTTTAGGATGTGAAGTTATTAGTTTTTCTACAAATAATAACTTTAATGAATTTAAAAATATAGAAATCAAAAACAATTGTTGGAAGTCTGTTAAATCTGGTTGGATAATTGTTATTGATATGGATGAATTTTTATGTGTTACTGAAGATCAACTTAAAATGGAAAAGGAAAATGGAACATCGATATTAACAATAAAAGGAATAGATATGATCGGTGAAAGTAAATTAAGTGATATATCAGATATTGAATTACAAAAGATCAATAGATATTTAGATAATGAATATGAAAATAAAAATTTATGCTTTTTAAGACAATCAATTGATGAAATAAATTATGATCCGGGTGCACATTCTTGTAATCCAATTGGAAATATAAAATATAGTCAAAATATTTACATTAATAGACATAATTGTTTTCTAGGATTAGAATTTTTAATAAATAGATATAAAGAAAGATTTGAAAGATCAATAGAACAAAGATCTAAATTTGGTTTTGCAACTCATTACATAGACAATATTGAATTGATTAATGAAAGATATAGTAGAATGTTAAATGAATCGAAACTTTTAGATAAATAATAGAATTAAGAGAAATATAAAATATATCAATTGATATATTTAAAAAATTAGAATTTTAAGCAGATTAAGGTGTCTTAGTAATTTCGTACACTGTAGTTCCATTTGAAAAATAAAGCTTGTTGGTGGCAGAATCAAAATAAAATTGATTTACATATGAAGATGCAATTGGAACACCCGATCCAGAATTTACAACTCCCACATTACCCTGAGGTCCTTGGAAACCTTGATCACCTTGGAAACCTTGATCACCTTGGAAACCCTGAGGTCCTTGAAAACCCTGATCACCTTGGAAACCTTGATCACCTTGGAAACCCTGAGGTCCTTGAAAACCCTGAGGTCCTTGAAAACCTTGATTACCTGAATCACCTTGAGGACCTTGAGGACCTTGATTACCCTGAGGTCCTATTTTACCAGGGCGACCTCTAGGACCGTATAAATTACCAATTTCATCATTTGAAACTTTTTCATTTAAAATGAGTCTGAAAATATTAATTTGTCTTTCCAAATCATCAATTTTTGTTAATAATTCGTCAAAATTCGACATGTTTTTAATAAAAATATTTTTTAATTAAAAATATTTTTTTTAAAAATTTATAGCAAAGAAGCATTTTCAAGTTGTTTTGGAATAATACCACACCAAAGACCATTATCATCAGGTGCACCGATACGTCTTGCCATTTCATCTCTAAATTTGAACTCATCCAAAGGAATAACATCATTACCATATGCAGCACGATACCATCTCTTATATAATCCGTGTAATTCGGAAACATAAGATTTCTTCGAAGAATCTGGGACCTTATCCTTAGGATCACCAACAAAGACCATTTGTAACTTACTGTGAATGAAGTTAAAGATAACATCAAGATCTCTTTGATGCTTCATTGTAGCACGTTTAACAAGATCTGGAAGAATACGAATACCTTCCTTACGATATGTTGGATAAAAGTAATATTGAACAAATAACATAGCTTGACCATAATTCTTAATCTTGTTACCAAAGTCAAGATCCATTGGAAAACGACGTTGAGCATATTGTTCTTCAATACTTGCAGGTGCATTATCTACCCACTTAGACAAGAAGGGAATAATGACTTCACGAACAAAGTAAGCTTCATCAGCGTTAGGTGCATCATTAACGACGTTAGACATTGCAATAAGAACCCAAGACAGTACACGTTCACAACCTTCCTTATTAAGAGTACGATTGAAGTAAACATCGTTACCAGTGAATTTCTTAATATTACCAACATGCCATTTTTCAGTTCTATCAGTTTCAGCTGCGAATCCAACTCTTGCACCCTTTGCTCTTTCAAGTGCAGGTTCTGGTTTACCAGTATTTGAATTGATGTTAAGAGTAATAATGTGATTTGGAATAATTACACAATATTCTCCTAAAGCAGCTTGAATGAATTTCAATAATTGAGATTTTGATGCATTTGCTTCACCAATCCAATTAATAAAGAACTTTTCAAGATTACCACCAATTAAAAATGAAGAAAGATGTTTTATAAAAAAATGACATAATTGATTATCGGTATGCACCTGTCCAAGATATTTTAAAATAAATTGAACCTTAGGATGACTAATACCATATGTAATAGGAAATGAAATATTAGTGCATTTTGTGATGTAATCTTGTAATCTACCAGGTCTTACTGTAATACTTTCATCGTAACATTCAATAACACAATCTTTGCATGCCATAGTCATAAGATTTTCATCTGTATTAACATAGAGATTATCATCGAACATATAAACTTGACAAGCTTCTACAATTCTCTTAATGTAGTTTAAATCAGCAAGTTTATAAAGAAGTTCAGAAACCTTTTTGATTGACATTTCCTGAACTTGTTTATTCGTTCTATCATTGTTTTCATTTGATTTTTTAATAAGAAACTGACGATATTCATTTAGTGCTGTTTGAACTTTACCATCTTTTGCAACAATATAGTTAATAAAAACATAAGCTTTACGATCAACAACTAAACGAGTACCATTAAAATGATACCATGCTTCATTTACACGATCATATACAAATTCAAGTTCTAGAATTTCAGAAATCAGATCTGCAACATCAAGACTCTGTGCACTTAAAGCTGATTGTAATTTGTGGCTATATCTATTATTCATCCATTCTTGATACTTATCCTTGTTGTCAACAGAAGCATAAGATTTAATTGTTCGAATATCTAAAATTTGAGAGTTAAAATCATCATATATATCTGAACATAAAGATTTTAACTCAACATCATTTGTATATTGCTGCCAAAGTGCTAAACCATTCGAACGACCATTACAAATATTATAAATTGCTTTACCGATTGTAATCCAATCATACTTATAATAAGATGTAAATCTTGATGGACTGATTAATTCTATTAATTCTAACAATTGACTATATTGATCTTTACTTGGTGCTGAACCAACTTCTGGTTTTTCTTTCTTAGTTTTACTTTCATCGATTGAAATATTTGATATACTAATTTTATCATCAACTTTAAGAATCTTATTTGTAAAGTGAACTGAAAGAATTAAAGGAAGGTTAAAAAATTTATCATCTAACAATTCATTTTTATCGATAAGATTACTCACAACTAAACTATTTTCTAAAAAACTAACAGTATTATCTTCAACAAAATTATAAAAGAATGGAAGATTATACTCAGGTAAAGTTGTATCAACATGATCACAATCTTCAATAAAACTATAACAGGATTTTAACTGATAAGGTGCATCAGTTTGTTTATTCTTCGAACCATAAATACAAACATATTCTTCCATATATGGAATAACAAAATTTAAAGGATCAACAGGTGTTTCATTAACATAATTTTTAATGATGTTTTCTTCGGTTAAAACCTTACGAAAATTTGAGATTACTAGCTTATTTAAATACTCAATATTAATTTTCGAGTATGGAAATTGAAATCGTAAATTGACATACTTATACTCCCCATCTGTCCATGGTTCAGTTTCCATAAAGAAACAAAGTAAATTTTTATTAATTTCATCATCATCTGATCCTTCAACTCTAAATAGACCCATTATAATATCTTGAAGTATATATACACACTTATAGATAAACAATCGATTATATAATGGTTCATCTTTATCAGAATTTATAAATTTAAACCTCATATCAACGATGATAGGTATCATGCTTTCACGAATCTTTTCAAAAACAGGATAAGAATAAGATGTTGCATCAAAATCTTCATCACCTGATTTCAAGTCTGTAAAGTATTGATGGTTATTATTATGTATATATGCCAAAATACCATCATATAAAGTATGGATATTTTCATAAGAAGGATTTATTTCTACTGAATCTTTATCTCCGACTTTATATTCATAACCATGTGGATGACCGTTTGTTGAATTAATATTTTGAAATAATTGAATCAAACTACAACCGTTTTGCATTTTTAATAAATTTTTTCATAAAATTTTTCCTTTTTGATAAAAATTATGAAAATTTGTAAACCTTTATTAATTTTGAATTTTTTGAATTTTATGGTAATTTTGAAAAAAGTAAAAATGAACAAAGAAAATACCGAAAGTGAAATTTTAATTTAAAAACTTCTTTGGTGAATTTTAAAATGATGATTTACTCAAAAAATTTACAGAATAACTAATAAAATTTGTCTTTAGAAAAAATTATAATATTAATACAATATTATTAAAAAATTTACAATAATAACTAATAAAATTTTTATTTGTGAAAAGAACGAAATAATTACTTTGAATATGTCTCGTCTAAAACACTTTGAGATGAACTGCGTCTAAATTCTTGAATGAATTCAACAATTTTATCAGAAGGTACCTCAGTAAATTCAAATAAAATTGAGTCAGATTCCAAAACTTCTTCAATTGATAACTCCGAATTAATAATCCACCATGAATTATATAAACATGTTCCATCAAGGGGATTTACAGCAAGGCGAAAACAGGCATACATATAATCTTTTAACTCACTAAAAATACCTGCAAATCCAGAATTTAAATTTGTATGTAAATATGAATTATTTTCATCATATACATTCTTTTCACGATATACTGCCTTATAAAGCTTAAATGGATGTTCAGTTAGACAAAACTTAACTTGTTCATCAAGATTTGAAAAAAGTGGCTCTCCATTCTCATTTTCCTTGATAAAAGAAAATGAAGTCTTTACACTTGCAAAATCAGAAGGTTCAACAAGTGGCTTATACTTTTGTACTCTTTCTTCCTTTTCTCTCTTAATTCTATCAGCTTCTTCTTTTGCAGCTTGAAGTTCAAGGTTCTTAATTTCTTCTTCTTTTCTTTTCTTTTCTTCTTTAATTGCAACTAACTTTGTATCAGCAACGGTAAGTAAATCTTCTGCTTCTTCTCTCGAAAAATTTAAAGTAAGAGAATTAACTCTTTTTGTGAGTTCATCTGTTAACTCCTCCATTTCAGATAAAGGTAAAGCTTTAATTTTCTTTAAAATTACATCATCTTTGAGATTCGCATACTTAGATTTTTTATTTGACGACATTGACATTTTAAGAAAATTCTTAAAATTTTTATTCAATTTTATATGATAATGTAAATTTTTATATTATATGATTTTTATACTATTAATTACATATTTAAACATTCGATGCTGTAATTTTAAGATGTGAATTAATTAAAGAAATGATAGATTGAGATTCACTGAGTTTATAAGTTTGTTCTACAGATTCAGGTCCATTTGGATACATACAATTAACCCATTTTCTAGGAATTGATACACTTAATAATTGTGCATATTGTACATCTCTTGCATAAGATACTTGAATTTGAGTACAAAAATTTCCAATTGTTTCAAGATATCCATATCTCAACATGTAATTAAGAGAATCATATTCTGAATTATTAGGATATGAAAATCCGTTATTTTTTAACATTTGAGATTGAAGTCCAAAAGAAAGATAAGAGTATACCCAAATTAAATATGCATGCCATAAATAATCATTTGAAGGTACAGTGGTACTTGTATTTTGAGTAATTCCTGCACTTTTTACAAGATCGATTTTATCACTATCAGAAAGATTTTTACAATTAGAAAATGCTCTTTCTGATAATGAAAAGAAACTAGTATTATTTAAATAAAACTGAAATTCGTAATATTTTGGTTCATTTGTTGGGTAATATTTAAATGTAACTTTCATAGTATCATCATTCGTAGACTCTGACTGAATTTCATACATATATCCTCTTGCCATTGTTGTTGGAGGAATTAAAGAAGTAGAAATTTGAGAGAGATTAAAATTCTGTAAAGTTGTAAATGTACCAGTTGAGTTTCTTAGTCTATTGATTGTATCAGAAAATTTAACACCATTTCGACCTAAAAGAGTAGCGGCAATTCTGTTAATTATATTATCCCTTGATCTACCATTTGTTCCAATTTGACCAGAAAGTAAAGAAGTTGATTCAGATGTAGTTGTTGATTTAATTGAAGATTTTAATCTATCAACAAGTGATGATAAGTTTTTATTAGCAGTACTCAAGTTTGCATCAAGTTTTGTTACAACCGTTGCAATACTTTGTCTAGTTGGAACTATAATAGTGTTTGTCGATTTAACAGGTGCATTTATATTATAATATACACCTGTTGGTTTAGGTGAAATCTTAATATCTTGGTCAGGAAGTGTTACATCAAGATTTTCATCGGATATAGAATTATATAACTCTTTTAATGACCATAAAAGACCATTTTTATTTTTAGAATTTGCCATTACACTATTTACATCTTCTTCAATTTGATCATTATCAGGATATTCTAATTTAATTTTATTTGTCAGTTCAGTCAATTCTTGTTCAATTTCTGTAGAATTACCTATATTAATTCCATTTTTAAGAACATCATCGTATATTTCTTTAATAGTTTTTTGCGAATCAGTATCAGTATTTGGTGAACTACCAACAGTAACTATTTTTGCCAATGGACCAGTATTTGTACATTCCATGGTAAAATTTATTTCATAAGAATTACCTTTTGATTGATTTGTTGATGTAGACATTTTTATACTTATAAAAATCTTTAAATTTTATTTTATTAAAAGTTAAAAGAAAGAATTGACAAGAGTTATATCTTCTTTTAACTTTTGATATAGACAATAACAAATTATAATTTGAATCATCTGTGTAGAAAATTCTGATTTCATTGTTTGAATTGTCTTATCAAATTCAGATTCCGGTATTAATAGAATTTTTTGAATATCAATTCCTATTTTATTAAACTTCGAAATGTAAGTTTTCATAGGAATAGAATTCATCATTGCATCTTCATCAATTCCTCTACTTTCTAATATATCTTTTACTTTTGTTAAAATGTTATTTGTTTCAGTATTTGAAAGAACATCATCTTTACGAATGTCATGAATTAGACGATCAACTGTTTTTGGATCTGAAAGTGGTATTCCAAAATAATTGAGAATTTTGATTTGATTTTTTAATCTCTCAACAAATTCACCTGGTAATTTCTTTTTAGTAGAAGGATTAATACCGGTATGAACAAGGTTTGCAAAATCCTTTGAAATGAAACAATAAGTTTTGTTATCAGTATCCCTATAGTACATAAGAAGTCTATCCGGATAATCAAGAGGATTTTCATTGAAGTCATTTAAATTATCACATCTTCCATTTGCAATATGAGAATTTGACGAAAATGTTATAAAATCATTCAACATATTTAGTTTTGAACTAATTAGATGAGAATTTCTCTTTCTATTCGCAGCTTTTAAGGAATCGAGATCAGCACCTGTAATTTTTTCGATATTAGTACAAATTGAAGGTTTATCACTTTCAGCGTCAATTTCGAGATATACAATTACATCTTTAATTTCATCTGGAATATAAGAATCTTCAGTGTATGAACATACCTTTTGCCAAAGTGGTTTTTCGTATTCTTCAATAAGTTTAACACGAAATTCTGGATTAACATATCCAATTTCATCAACTGAATATCTGTCAAGTTTATATCCACGTTTAATAACTTCAAGAAATATAATTTCTGTTTCTTTTATTAGTGATTCTACCTTTACATATTCAACTAAATGTTTATAATGAGCAATCCAAAATGTAAAATCAATATAGTTAGGTCTATATCCTAAATTTAACATTGAAGTTGCAAGTTCAAGGAAAGTTGCATTAACAGCTACTTTTAAAAATTTTGATTTCATGTCGTATACTTCTTTAACTGACATTTCAGGGTCTATATTAATTTTTAATTTATGCCAACTTGAATTCCTTGAATTTAACATTAAAGGTAAAACTTCAGGTGTCCACTCGATTATAGAATCATCATTTAAATATACTGAATATAAATATTTATCTGAAATTGAACATTTATCCGACTTAATGTAAGAATAAACTTGTGATGCAGTGTCAAATAAATCAATCTTTGATCTTGTTAAAATCCATTCTTTTACAGATTCCATTACTACATTTGTTTCATCAAAATGTACTTTTCTATTCTCTCTATTTTCACTATTTTCTTTCTTTTCATAACAAGGTGATAAAGATGAATATCCAAAAAGTAACATTAGGTTATAAAAACGAATAAAAATATCATGTGGAAGTTTAGAAAATCCATAAATCAAAATATGAGCAGGTCCCATTCCCTTTACGTTAACATATAGATTTTTACTTGCACCATTTCGAATTATAACAGTTAGAAGACCAAGATCAGATATATGCTTAATTTCTTTAACACAAATTGCAAGTGCTTCATCAGCAGTTGTAATTCCATCTTCAATCATGTCTTCTAGAAGACCAATTCTTGTACTTTTTACTTCATTATTTGTATTGATACAATCAAGTATTAAATGATCTAATTCTGAAAGCTTTAAATGTTCTTGAGTTTCCATTTTATTAATAATTGAAATAATTAAAAATATATTTCAGAAAATGTTTCAAATATTTACAATTGTTATATTTTCATATTTACTATTCGTTAATTCTCAAATTTTAGAAGTAAACATTTTACATGATTTTTATATTTCAAAATTTAATGTGGACAAATCATCAAATTTTAATGTAAATAATTCAGTAAATTTTAATGTAACTGAAATTTATAATTGGGTAATTTAAAATTTTATATTTTGATTTCTGTTTCATCATTTTGATATTTACCCTCTTCAATATCGTTTTGAAATGAACCAGAAATTGTACTCTTTACATTGTTAGACTCATCATGTATTTGAAAGTCAATTCCAATATTTTTTAATATGTTATTTATTTCACGACTTTTTAATGTATCAATATATCCAGAAAAATAAGTAAAATCTTTACATGATGTTCCTATCACAATTAAAATACCAGATATGAAACTCATTGGTAATTTTGGATAGTAAGGTGTAGCAAATGCAAATATACCAGCAATTGATAATAAAATTGTTGAAATAATCCAAAATATAATTGTTGTAGAAGACCAAAATTTTTCTGTATTTAATGCGATTTCAAGTTTCTTTTCAAGATAAGGAAGTATCTTATCATTTCTTATTTTATCTTTAATCTCATTTGGTATATAGTTCATAATTTTATTATTATAAAATTATTTAAAGTATTTTATTATATAGTTTTATTATTTAATTAAATGCAGATGCAGAAATAAATACAATGATATAATATATAATTTTAAATCCTAATTCCATAAAATCACGTTCAGTTAGTTTTGTTAAATCAATGATTTCAACATCTAAATCACAAGGACAGTTGAAACATTTTAAAGTTTTGTTATTTATTTGAGATGTATATGTTTTCATAAAACAACGTGGACATAACTTTGCCTTACACTTTTTACATGTTGCAATATTTATTTTATCTTCTTCGTTACTATTGACATCATTATTAGAATTTCGATTCTTAAAATCAAGAATATAATCAGAATTACAATTTGTACATTTTAATTGAACATTAAATAATGAACGTTGTGGTGTGAAATTTAATATCATTGTAATTAAACATCTATCCACATCTATCAAATAATCCCAAAATGAATCAATTAAACGAGTAAAAATAACATGTAAATATAGTCTTACAAGATTTTGAATTTTTTTCTCATATATATACCGAAATGTAAGAAAATCAACATTTAAATATAATGTTATAAGATTTCCAATTTTGTTCTCATATATATCCCGAAATGTAAGAAAATCAACATTGAAATTATTCTTAAAAGTTAAATCAAATAAAAATACAAAATGAAATATAAGATAAGTAAAAATCCAACTTGTTAAATAACTTACTAAATAACCGAGTAAATATCCAAAAACTTGAAATAATACAGATACCCAAAGTAATTTTCTCATCTTTGGAATAAATTTGACAAAGAATGGTACTAATAATAAACTAAAAAATAAAATAGTATAATCAGCAGTGTTAAATTTTGAAATTTGGTGTTCTAAAGTGTCATAATAATCCGTTAAATAATTTGAAATAGAATCTTGTATAATACTTATGAATGTTAAAATCATTTTGATAATTTAAATAAATTCTTTTTTTCATTTTTTTTAAAATTATTAAAATGACAATTAATTATTTTAATGATGATTTACAATTTGAAAAAGATCCACAATTCACAGTTTTAATGAAACAAGAATTAATCTTTGTTATGATATTTATACTCTTTATTTTTTCTTGGATTTCAGTTGAAGTTGTTGGTAGAGCTTTAAATAATTTTACTTTTAAAACATTAAAACTTAACGAAAATTCAACATTTCATACAACTGTAATTGCAATAGTAGTTGTAACTATAGAATTAATTTTTATTTATTATTTTAAAATAATTGGTATTCCCATTTACGACCCAATTTTTACAGATTCTGAAACTACTGAAGCTACTGAAAATAATGGAACTACTGGAAATAATAAAACTAATAAAACTACTAGAAATGGTAAAATTAATAAAAAAATTAATAATAAAATTAATAAAATTAAATCAAATCATATTAATGATGGAGATAGAGGTATTGGTAACACTTTAACAGCTGATATTTTCGCGATAAAAAATATTATTGGAATTACTATGATTTAAATATTATCTAAAATGAAAAAATATCAAAATAAATTTAATAAATGAATATTGATATAGCATACGGAATGTTAATTTCACATGGAATTGGAGATGCACTTGGAGCTTTACATGAATTTAATTCTTCAGAAGTTTTTACTGGATATTGTAATAGACCATTTAGCATTCGAAGTAGATATCAAGGTTATAAAACAAGTGCGATAGGACAGACAACTGATGATAACACAATGACACTTGCTTTACTTAAAGTTATATTATCTGGTTATGATTCAGAAAAAGCAGTTAAAGAATATATTGAATGGGCTTCTTCAATTACAATGCTCGGTAGAAATATAAGAGCCTTATTTTATGGTATAAAAACTACTGGTAATTATATGAAAACTTATAACGCACATATGCAAAAATTACTACAAGAAGGTCCACCAAGTCAGTCAAATGGTTGTTTAATGAGATGTTCACCAATTGCATTGATTTATAATAAAGATAAACGTCGCCATATTGCATTTACTGATTGTAATATTACAAATCCAACAGAAATTTGTATATTTTCTGTTATATTATATGTTGAGATTTTAAACTGTTTTTTATATGATATTAAATTTGATATTGTAGAATTAATAAATGAAATTGATTTGTTGTTAGGATATAATTTAAAACAAACATTTAAGACATTACTAGATGAATCACAAAATAAATCAAGAAATATTAGTGGTTCTGATAAAGGTTGGGTATTACATGCTTTATACTGTGCATTTATTGCTTGTTCATATACTGGATCTTTTATAAATCTAATGTATGAATTGGTTTCGATGAGAGGTGATACTGATACTAATATGGCAATTGCAGGAGCTGTATATGGTGCTAGATTTGGATATAACAGAATGATGCAAGATTCTTATTTCTCTGGAAATTATAATTTAATCATGAATTCAGATTGGTCTACAAGTCAAATGGTAAAAAATTCAAATGCTCTATTATACCATCCTCGAAATATTGATACACAGGGAATTTTGAATTTAAATAATCTATATTAAAGTAATTAAAATAAGAAAATAATGGAAATAATTAAAATAAGAAAATATTAAATTTAATTTATTTTATAATTAAAAATGGAAAATTGCATTCCTCACTATCCGGATTTAAGTAAAAATGATGCACAGATAGTTCTTAATGCATTTGCTGAATATAGAGAATTAAAAGCTCAACCTGGTACAGAACCACGTGTTGTAGCTGGTTCTTATTTTAGAGCACAAGAATTAGTATCAAGATTGTTAAAAGTTTTGGATCGTCTTTTCATTATCCATGAACCTGGAACTGGTAAATCATGTACAATTACTGCTATTATTGAATTGATAAAAGAAGTTACCAATTTATTTGACAAGACTTTTATTATAACTTATAGTAGTTTAACAAATGAAATGAAGAAACAGATCATATGTAAATGTACAAATAATAAATACATTAACGATAAAGGAAAATTAAATACACGTGCGAGCGCAATGACAGTAAGACAGTCTAACAAAAAACCATTTACTGAAAATTATACATTGGAATCTTATGATAAATTTCATAAAAGAATCCTTGGTAAATCATATACACAGTTAATTGAAGAGTTTGCATATTCATTTATTTGTGTTGATGAAGTTACTCGTTTAATTACTCTTGAATTTTCACCATCAACTACACCTCTAAATAAACCAAATGGTTCAATTACTGCTGTAGAAACAGAAATTAGTCCTAAAATTTTATATCTAAAGAATATCAGAACAGTTGAACAGCTTGATGATCCAAATATTATAAACTTAGATATTCCATATATTCAATATTGGAGATTATTTCATGCAGTTGGAAGATTATCTAAGTGTGTAATTGCAAGTGGTACTCCTGGTAACAACAGACCATCAGAAATTTTAATGTTATCAAACTTACTCTTACCATTAGATAACCAAATTGATGTTGAACTTTTTGCACAAAATGTCTTCTATTACAACCTCAAGAAATATGCAAGATATTATAATAATCTCTTTACATTTATTAAATCATCAAATGTTGTAGCAAAAGCAAATTACATTGGAAGAAAGATTAATTATAAATACAAGGTTGAATTTCCAGCTGATGATACTTCAGATGACCCTGAAATTATTGTTAAAGAATTTGATTCTCAATATACTCTATACAAAGTTGAATTATATGGTCATCAAGCTGAGAAGCTATTTACATTGAGAGAAGATGGTACAAATAACAAGATTGACAATGCAGTTGATCAAGTTTTATGTTATACAAATTTTGAAGGTAGATATGGTAAAGATGCAAACCTTGATACAAGAACTTTACCATTTCTATCACAACATGGTATTGAAGGATTGAGTACAAGAATGGATAGTTGTGGTATATATTCTGAAATTGTAAGAATTGAAGTTGAAGAATATTTGAAATCTAAAGCAAATGGAAAACCTGGACCTCATCTATGTTTCAATTACATTCCATTTGTAAAGTCTGTACTTGGATCTTTAAAACAATGTTTTATTGCTGCTGGATTTGAAGTACTTGAAGATTTCTCAATGTTTAAGAAAGCAGTTGGTGATTACTGTGATATGGGTTCTGTTAATTTTAAAGGTTTAATTAAAAGACCAAGAGCTGTATTTTTGACTGGTGATGTAGATGTAGATGTTCGTGATATGATTCTTGATGTAGCAAGTTCTCCAGATAATGTATATGGTGAATATATTCAATTCTTAGATGGTTCTGAAGTTATGGGTATTGGTATTAACACTAAAAATGCTATTCGATTAATGAAACCTTTAAATGAATGGAATGAAGCAAAAGATAAACAAAGTGATGATCGTGTATTTCGTGAAAATGGTCATGATTACATTCGTGAAGAAATGGCAAATGATATTGCAAAGAGAACTGGTATAAAACCAAATCCCTATGATCTTGATGTAAACGTCAATGTATACAAGATGGCAGGTTATACTCGATATTTTTACATGAAGAAATCAAAAGCAAGAGAAATACCGCCCGAATGGTGTAAACCAGAAACTACTCCTTTTCGCTTAGAAAATGGTAAATTAACAGTAAGACGATATCAAAATGAAGACATTGTTCTTATCAAAAATAATAATATAATGCATATTGTTGGGTTTTGTGAATCTGGGAAAGGTCAAAATCTAATGCATAAGCAAGTGATGTCATATGCTATTGATGGTGAGATTCCACATTTGAAGATTGCTGAAAAAGAAAAAATTGATATTCACACTGATCTATTCAATTTAACTCTTAAACATATGGATATTATTATTTCAATGTCAGGTATATTATATGTCTTCAATATTACAGATGATATTCTAAAGATGTTGAAGAATAAGATTTTTATTTATCATACAAACTGTGAATTCAAAAATTCATATAAAAATGGATACTATCCTGATGAATGTTATATTATTTCATTGATTAAAAGGGATTTAAGTAATGATTTGTCTGAAGTAACTGATTCACTACCAACTGGTGCTGTATTAGGTGTTGATTATAAGATGATTTCTATTGATATGGATTACTACTCACCAACAGAAGAAGGTTATTCAGTGATTGAAAGTAAGTCATTTGGAACTCGTAGAGAATTACATGTTGCAAAGAGATTTGCAATTGATTGTATTACTAATCATTTACGTACATTTAACCCTGATTCTCAAGATGGTTCAAGAGATTGTGATTATGAAGAATGTAAATATACATGTTCATCAGCTGTTTTATCTGATTCTGGACCAAGGTCAGAAGATCATGCAATGTATTTAAAGGAAAATGACGAAATTGATGAGAATAAGGTATACTGGTCGAACTATGAGATTTTATACTCTGATAAATTAATTAATGAATGTCGTGAGAAGATTATTAAGATGTTCATGAATAAGAGTGAAATTAAAATTAATGAGATATTTGATAAATTCTTACCTGAATATAAGAGAGAATACTTCATAAGAATGGCAATTAATAGCCTTGCAATTGGAAGATATAAGGTTTATGATTCTTTTGGATTCAATTGTTATATTTCTAAAGGAAAAACTAGTCTATTTTTGACAAGAGATTTCCCTGAAAGAATTAACATTGAAAATGAAAATCATGCTGCAAGATACACTCAAAAATTGATTGGTATTACATCAGATTCAGATTATCGTAATATTTCAAATGTTGATGATGATGTTATTACAGAAATTGAGAATATTTATGTTAAACCTAATGCTACAGATGAAGAGATTGAATTGATTGATTCTCAAATTGTTGCTAAAATTTCAAAGTTTAAGACATACAAACATAGTGCTCTTGTAGAAAGATGCCTTGGAAGAATTGCATATACAAGATTGGTACAACCTGAATTTAGAAACCCTGAATATATAGAGAAACCAATTGATCAGATTGTATGTGGTGATATCTTTCCAATTCGTTGTTTTTCTCATCAAAAAACAGATGGAACATATATCTTCTTTCACAATCAACCTGAAGTTCTTCAATTAAGAGAACAAGGTAAAATTGCTAAGATAAGAAGTGCAAGTGATCCTTTTAGGTTATTCTATATTCAAGAAGGTAGACCCTGTTGGAGAAATGTTAACAAGAATGAACAAGAAGAGCTTGCAAAGTATGCTGTTCCTACTATTCAATCTTTCATTACAAAGAGTATCACTTTAAATATAAATGGATATCCTTTTGTATCAAAGTATTACGTTTCTTATTACAATGGATGTTTTAGATTTGTAAATGAAGAAGAAGGTCATGGTGAAATCTTTTCAAGTGTTAGTTCAAGTAAGATAGCAAATTTCATCTCATGGATTCAACAAACACCTTTAATTACAATTCCAGGAAATTATCAAATGATACAAAAAATTGCTAGTTTAATTGACTTTGGAAAGAAAGAAGCAAAAACAAAGAAGATTGAAAGAACTCTTGAAATTATTAAATTCTTCATTGCTAATCGATTAATTGTAACTTATAGTGTAATGCCTAAACAAGACGATGTAACTTACGATATTGACGCTGACACTATCAATTAAATATATTATAAAAAATAAGTAATCACTTATTTATTCAATTATTTTAGTTCTTTAATTAAATATAATATTAATTTAGTTCTTCAAATAATTAATTGATATTTCAATGATGTCTTCAATTAAATACCAAATTAAAGAAATGTGTTCATATTCAAGATACATTTGATGATATAAAACTTTCATATTATGATCTTCTTCAATTTCGATATAACAATCATTAAAATTTGGTATACATACATCACCACCAACAACATAAAAATCATAGAATCTTGAACCTATACTTAATTTCGATTTGACTTTTTCAATTAATTTTTTATTAACATCTAAATCTTTAGATAACTCATCTACAAAATTATGAAGATTTAAAAACTTAAATGGTTCTTGAAAAGAGTTAATAAGTATAGTACCATTATATGCACCACAAAAACAAAATAATCTAATATTTACATCGACATTTCGTAATTTACATTCAATCATACTTGCAATTCTACATCCATTTGACATTGAAATTAAAACTATCTTCTTACCTGGATTTAAATTTATATAATCAAGTATAACTTCAGATAATTTATCAGATAATTCTTCAGCTTTAAAGTTATTTTGATCTAATTCTGATAGAAGTATTTCTATATTTTCTTTATTTTCTTTATTTTCTATATTTTCTCTATTTCTAATTATTTTATCGATTTGATTTCCAATTGTCTTATAAGTTCCATTAAGACCATGTATATAAACTATTAACCCTAAATTTGAAGTACTCCATTCAATTTTTTGTTTTGATTCTATATTTTCTTTATTAAATCTTAAAACTTTTGATATCTGTGGTTCTTCAAAATAGTTTGGAATTATATCAATTTTATATCTCATGAGATTTTTAAAACTCTCTATTGAATATCTTGTTTTCTCAATTGGATTAAGTTTTAAATATTCATCTTCATAATTAATCGGTACATTTGACATTTTTATGAAGAAAATATCTATAAAAAATATAAAAATTTGTCTTAAGAGAATAACAAGAAAATTTGAGATAAAAATCGTAAAAAATAGGTTTCAAAAATTACAAAATAGCCGAAAAAGTGAAAGTGAGACTGTGTAGGAGCCCAGTGGAAACAGGTCCAAGTTGGTCAAAAAATGACGTTGTGAATAGCTGATCCGGACGACTTTTGAAAAA
>VFQO010001231.1_pt1 | contig 20730 bp, 19 predicted proteins | sample 3512331 | NCBI WGS metagenome assembly VFQO01 (sample SAMN10412371, study PRJNA504923) | tailings metagenome | isolation source: Replicate 3 from Balatoc abandoned mine | place: Philippines: Itogon, Benguet | collected 2017-08-28 | reverse complement strand
CCGTGGTCGCGCAACCAGTTCCGCGTCAGCTTCCAGGCATAGTCCGCGGCAGCCTTGTCGTAGGTCGGCCGGTAGTCGGCATGGAAGCCGTGGTTCAGGCCCGGGAACACCACGATGTCCGAGCCCGAACCGGACTGCTGCAGAGCGGCGCGCATGCGCTCGACCTGCTCGTCCGGCACATAGGCGTCGCTGCCGGCGTACAGGCCCAGCACCGGTGCCTTGATCTCGCTGGCGACATCCAGCGGATCTGCCGGCTTGATCTCCGATTTCTGGCCGCCGAGCAGGCCGTAATACGACACGCCGGCCTTGATGGACGGATTGTGACGGGCATACAGCCAGGTCATGCGGCCGCCATAGCAGAATCCGATGACGCCGGCGCGCTGGCTGTCGGCACGACCCGAGGCGCGGGCAAAGGCCAGGCTGGCGTCGAGGTCTGCGAAAACCTGGGCATCCGGCACCTTGCTGACCACCTGACTGAAGATCTCGCCGATGTCGCTCAGTTTCGAGACATCACCCTGGCGCGCGAACAGCTCAGGGGCGATGGCGTAGTAGCCGAGGTGGGCGAGGCGGCGACAGACATCCTTGATGTACTCGTGCACGCCGAAGATCTCCTGGATCACCAGGATGACCGGGTACTTGCCGGCCTTGGCAGGCGCCGCGCGGTAGGCCGGGATGCTGCCGCCAGCCACCGGCACGCTGACCTCGCCGGCCACCAGGCCCTTGCTGTCGGTCTTGATGGCCTGGGCCAGCACCGGACTGGATGCCAGCGCAAAGCCGGTGGCCAGCGAGCTGACCAGGAACTGGCGACGGCCCATGCCGTGCCGGGAAACGGTGCTGTCAGCCTCCAGCGGACGCAGGCCGAACTGGTTCAATGCCAGTGTCATGTCTTTCTCCCTATTCAGATCGTCGCCGAAGTTACTGCGTGCCGGCGCGCTTGGCAATCCGACGCAAGACAACAGGCCGGTCGCGTGGTATCAACGTGCGCCATAGCCCCTCGGGAGATCGACGACATGCCACGCACCATCCTCATCACCGGCTGTTCCAGCGGCATTGGCCAGGCCCTGGCCCGCGAGCTGCATCGCCGTGGCGAGACCGTCATCGCCACCGCTCGACGTCGCGACGACCTCGCCGAGCTGGCAGCGGCCGGGCTGCAGGTGCATGCGCTTGACGTGACGCTGGCAGACAGTCGTGACCGTCTGATGACCTGGCTGGATGCGCAGGGCTTTGCCGTCGACGTGCTGGTGAACAATGCCGGCTATGGCGCCATGGGGCCGTTGCTGGACATGCCCGACGAACGCCTGCGGCACCAGTTCGATGCCAACGTGTTCGGTCTGCTGGCGATGACGCAGGCTCTTGTGCCCGCCATGGCGGCGCGTGGTCGCGGCCTGGTGGTCAATGTCGGCAGCGTTTCCGGCGTGCTGGTGACCCCGTTCTCCGGCGCCTACTGCGCCACCAAGGCGGCAGTGCATGCCCTGTCCGATGCCCTGCGTCTGGAGCTGGCGCCGTTCAACGTGCAGGTCATGGTGGTGCAGCCAGGGGCCATCTCCTCCGAGTTCGGCGCCAATGCCAGCCGCGAGGTGCACGCGTGGCTGCCGGATGATTCGCTCTATGCCCCGGTGCGCGACGCCATTGCGGCACGCGCCAACGCCTCGCAGCAGCATGCCACGCCAGCCAGCGAGTTCGTCGCCGCCATGGCCGACGCCCTGCTCGCCGAGCATCCGCCGGCCTATGTGCGCATCGGCAGCGGCAGCACGCTGCTGCCGTTCCTGCGTTACGGTCTGCCGCGCCGGCTGCTGGACCGCATCCTGCGTCGCCGCTTCCGGCTCGATCAGCCGTTGCCGGTCAGCCCGTCATCGCGCTGACCGGCCGGGCCGGGCGGCGTGCGCCCGGTCAGTCGTGACGGCTCAGTCGGGCAGGGCAGGGGTGTTGCAGAGGCCGTCTGCACGCTGCAGCCAGGTCTCGTGCTTTTTCGGGTAGCCGGCTTCCTGCCAGGCGCGGGCAACCGCATTGGCAGCCCGGCAGTCGGCAGCCCGGTCACGACCGGCATCCGCCTTGAACGCGTCCTCGGCCGCGTCGGCCTGGCGCCAGGCGGTGCCCACGAAGGGTATCGAGGCCGAAGAGAACATCAGCATCAGCAGCAGGCCGAGCAGGCTGCCGATGAAGAAGGAGCGCAGGCCGCGACGCAGCGTGTAGCGGGGGATTTGCGGAGCAGAAGTCATGCCGGTCTCAGTATGTTGTTGTTGGTATGTCGTGCGCTGCCAGCCGCCGCGATGGCTGCCGGCAACGCAACAAAAAGCCCGCGCGGCACTGGCCAGGCGGGCTTTCGGTTGACCGGATCGTTCCGGTCGCTGAGGTGGTGGAGATGGCGGGGATCGAACCCGCGTCCGCCAGCACTCGACCCTCGGATCTACATGCTTAGTCGTCTCTACTGATTTAACCGGTCACGGCCCGAGCGACAGGGCGTGAACAGCGAGTCTCTGAGGTTTTAGCGGGTCGGCGCGAGACAAGCCTTCCAGCGATCCGGTATTTTTTGCGCCGACGTCCCCCGCATACCGGCATGCAGGTTCGGTCGTAGGCCGGGTTTTTAGGCGGCCAGTGCGTAGTTTTCGTCGTTTGCGACTATTTTTTGGAATGTTGATTCAGGAGAGGCACTCCACTCTCCGCATGCACCTGCGGGCTTCATCACCAGCGTCGAAGCCATGTCATCCCCACAGCATCTTCACTATACGCCGCCGGCAGCAGGCTGTCATGCGTTGCCTGCAGCAGACGGCCACTTGTAGTGCGTGCCAGCCTGCACTAAGGTGAGGCATATCCAACAAAAATTAGAACCTGAGGAACCCTGATGACTGCTGACATCGCCACCCTGTTTGCCGGCCAGCGCGATACCGCCATCCGCCTGCGTACGTCCACCGTCACCGAGCGCAAGGCCAAGCTGCTGCGTCTGCGTGATGCCCTCATCGCCAATCGTGAGGCCATCGTGCAGGCCGGCTGGGATGACTTCCGCAAGCCGCCGGCCGAGGTCGAGCTTACCGAGGTGCTGCCGGTGGTGGCCGAGTGCAACGACGCCATGCGCAACCTCAAGGGCTGGATGGCGCCGCAGAAGGTGTGGCCGTCACGCATGATGATCGGCACGTCCGGCTACATGCAGTACGAGCCGCGTGGCCGCTGCCTGATCATGTCGCCCTGGAACTATCCGGTGAACCTCAGTCTGGGGCCGCTGGTGTCTGCCATCGCGGCCGGCAACACGGTCATCATCAAGCCCTCGGAAATGACACCGGCAGCCTCTCGCGTGATCGCGCGCATCGTCTCCGAGCTGTTCACGCCCGACGAGGTGGCGGTGGTCGAGGGCGATGCCTCGGTGGCCCAGGCCCTGCTCGAGCTGCCCTTCGATCACATCTTCTTCACCGGCTCGCCGGCCATCGGCAAGGTGGTCATGGCTGCCGCTGCCAGACATCTCACCAGCGTCACCCTGGAGCTGGGTGGCAAGTCGCCGACCATCGTGGATGAAACCGCCGACCTGGAGCTGGCGGCCAAGAACATTCTCTGGGCCAAGTTCACCAACAACGGCCAGACCTGCATCGCGCCTGACCACCTGTTCGTGCATGCCTCGGTGAAGGATGCTTTCGTGCAGGCCTGCCAGCGTGTTCTGCGCGAGGTCTATGGCGAGTCGCCGCAGAGCAGCGATTGTCTGGCTCGGGTGGTCAACGAGCGTCACACCGGTCGTGTGCGCCATCTGCTCGACGATGCCGTGGCCAAGGGCGCCAGGGTGCTGGCTGGCGGCACGGTGGATGTCGCCGACCGTTTCATTGCGCCCACCCTGCTGGAGGGCATCCCGGGCGAGGCTGACATCATGCGCGAGGAGATCTTCGGGCCGCTGCTGCCGGTGTTTGCCTATACCGATCTCGACGAGGTCATCGCGCGCATCAATGCTGATGCCAAGCCGCTGGCCCTGTACGTCTGGAGTCGCAACAACGCCAACATAGACCGTGTCATGAAGCAGACCACCTCGGGCGGAGCCTGCATCAACCACTGCGTGGTGCAGTTCCTGCACGGCAACCTGCCGTTCGGCGGCGTCAACAACTCCGGCATCGGCAGTGCCCACGGCCACCACGGCTTCAAGGCGTTCTCGCACGAACGGGCCGTGGTGCGCACGCGCATCATGCTCGCGCGCATGTTCTTCCCGCCCTATACCGACCTGACGCGCAAGCTCATCCGTCTGTTCATGCGCACGGTCTGAGATCGTGCGGGCGGTCTGGCCTGACCGGAGATCCCGGCAGGTCAGCCGCCGTTGCGAATGACCCGGGCCTTTTCGCGGGCCCAGTCACGATTCTTCTCGGTCTCGCGCTTGTCGTGCAGCTGCTTGCCCTTCACCACGGCGATCTCGAGCTTGGCGCGACCGCTGCTCCAGTACATCGACAGCGGCACGCAGGTGTGCCCCTTCTGCTGCACATCCCCGATCAGGTGCTGGATCTCGCGCTGCTTGAGCAGCAGCTTGCGGGTGCGGGTGGGGTCGGCAACGACATGGGTGGAGGCAGCCAGCAGCGGCGTGATGTGCATGCCGATCACCCAGGCCTCGTTGTTCTTGAGCAGGATGTAGGCGTCGGTGAGATTGCACTTGCCGGCGCGCAGCGATTTCACTTCCCAGCCGAGCAGGACCAGGCCGGCCTCATACTTGTCCTCGATGAAGTACTCGTGACGGGCACGGCGATTGACCGCGATGGTGGCGGCAGGTTTCTTGTCTTTGCTCATGTTCCGATTATAGGCAGAAAGGCGCAGCCATGCGTGCTTGTGCCGCACCCGTCGAGGGCAGAAAATACCGCGTTGCCGTCGTTCGGGCGGTGTTTTCCGGAATTGCCATGTCTGCTGATCTTGCTTCTCGTCTTGCCGTGCCGGTAGTGGAGCGCGGTGTGCCTGTGCTGGCCCTGATCTGGGTGCTGATGGCCCTGTTCACGCCCGGCACGCAGGCGGCCCTGTTGCCGGTGCTGGCCGGCATGTTGCTGGCGGCCTGGCCGCTGTCGCTGGCCGAGCGTGCCCTGGGCGCGCGGGTGCAGAGGCCGCTGCTCACCGGCATGCAGGTGCTCACCCGCGAGGCGGATGCCGCACGTGCCTGGCGCGTGCTGTCCTGGAGCAGCCTCGGTGCCAGCCTGCTGGCCACGGCGCTGGTGGCCTTGCTGGGCGGCTGGCTGCTCACGCGTGTCTGGCTGGCGCTGGGCGAGCTGCCTGCCGGCATCAGCGAAGAGGCCGCGTGGTCTGCGCTGTCCGTGCTGGTGCTGGGTGCCGGCGTGCTGCGTCACCTCGCGCGCGTGCCGGTAGTGTTCTGGCTGCTGCCGGTAGCGGCCCTGCTGGTCACGGCCCTGCTGCCCTGGCCGCAGTGGCAGCTGCGGCCAGTGTTCACGGCAGTGCTGCCGGGCGTGGCGCTGACCCCGGATGCGGCACTCTGGTTTGGTGCCGTGCTCGGCGGTGGCGGCCTGGGTGTCTACTGGCAGCGCGCCACGCAGGTGCCGGAAGCCTTGCCGCTGCCTGCCCGCGTCCTCGGACTGGCTCTCATGCTGTCGCTGCTGTTCCTGCTCACGCCGCTGACGGCGGCCCTGCTCGGCGCCATGGCAGCGGTGCTGGCCATCACCCTGCTGCTGCAGCCGGCGCGTGTCGCTGCCGAGGCGGCGGGTCTGGAGACGGTGCAGGCGCTGGCGGTGATCCTGCTGCCGTCGCTGCTGCTGGTGGAAGTGATCTGGTACTTCCTGGATCCCCACGCCATCACCGTGCTGGCACGCGGCCTGGCGCTGTGGATGAGCGCCAACCTGCTGGTGTTGGCCATCTATGTCGGCTGGGTGATGAAGATCAGCCATGTCCGCAAGGCGCTCAAGCTGCCCTCCGAGGGGCTCTACAACGGCTGGCGCATTCTGGTGCGCTGGGTGGCGCCGCTGCTGCTGCTGACCGGTTGCGGCTTCTGGCTGCAGAGTCTGGTGACGGCATGACCGGCAGCCCGCAGATGCTGGCCGTCGAGGTGGTCTATGCGCTGCCGGAACGCCAGTGGCTGCAGCGTCTCGACGTGCCTGCCGGCACCACGGTGGCGCAGGTGCTGGCGCAGTGCGAGCTGGTGCGTGACGGCATCGTGACCTGGCCTTTGCAGGGCCTTGAAGCGGGGGTGTGGTTCGAGCGCTGCCCGGACCCCGAGGCGGTGGTGGTGCAGGACGGGGATCGCATCAGCCTGCTGCGGCCGCTGCTGATCGACCCGATGGAGTCGCGGCGTCTGCGCGCCGAGCAGGCGCGCAAGCGACGTCAGGCCGGCTGACTCAGGGCAGGGGTACCGGCAGCGTCAGTTCGCCGCTGGATTCGGTGGCGCGCACGGCGCGGTCCTGGCTGCCTGGCAGCGAGGTGGCGCGGGCGGGAATCTCGCCTTCCTTCTCGATGCGATCCACCACGCCGTTGGCGAAGTGAACGGTCAGGCGACGATGCGGGATCTTTTCCAGGCCTTCGGCGAGGGCATAGGTGCCCGGCAGGAAGCGGTAGGCATAGTCCCAGCGCGTCGGGTTCAGGGTGTCGGTGATCAGCGGGGTGCCGAGCACGAAGCGTACCTGGGCCGGCGTCATGCCGGGACGGAGCTGGGCGACCTGCTCCTGGGTCACCACCTGGCCTTGCACGATGTCGGCCCGGTAGGCCTTGAAGATGTTCTTGCAGCCAGTGGTCGCCAGCAGGGCGGCCAGCAGGGTTGTGATCATCAGCTTCCTGGTCATGAACCGCGGTGTCCTTCGTTCTGGTCAAGTCGTGGCCCGCTCGGGCCGGTGTCGCGCTATCATACGGTATCGCCTGTGAAGAGACGAAATGATGTCGCAAAGTAATCACGACCTGCGCAAGGCCGGCCTCAAGGTCACCCTGCCGCGCGTGAAGATCCTCGAGCTGCTGGAGCGTTCGCCGGTTCATCACATGAGTGCCGAGGATGTCTACAAGGCGCTGCTGGCTGCCGGCGAGGATGTCGGCCTGGCCACGGTCTATCGCGTGCTGACCCAGTTCGAGGCAGCCGGCATTGTCGAGCGGCACCACTTCGAGGGTGGCCATTCGGTGTTCGAACTCAAGGACAGCGAGCATCACGACCACATCGTCTGTGTCGACTGCGGCAAGGTCTCCGAGTTCCATGACGACATCATCGAGCAGCGCCAGGTCGATGTGGCCACGTCACTGGGTTACGAGCTGACCGGCCACTCGCTGCACCTCTACGGCCGCTGCCTGCGCTGCAGCAGCCCGGGCTGACCCAGGGCCGGCTCAGTCGGCCAGCAGGGTCTCGGCATGACGCAGGGTTTCCGGCGTGATGGTGAGGCCGCCCGACATGCGGGCAATCTCCTCGATGCGTTCGGCCCGGCTCAGGCTCGCCACGATGCTGTGCGTGTGCCCGTCACGGACCCGCTTCTCCACCCGCAGATGATGATGGCCGCGTGCGGCCACCTGCGGCTGGTGGGTGATGCTGAACACCTGGGCGTGCTCGCCGAGCGCGCGCAGCAGACGTCCCACCACCTCGGCGATGCCGCCGCCAATGCCGACATCGACTTCGTCAAAGACCATCACCGGTACCGGCGAGTGCCGGGCATGCACGACCTGGATGGCCAGTGACAGGCGCGACAGCTCGCCGCCGGAAGCGACCTTGCCGAGCGGACGCAGCGGTTGCCCCGGATTGGCGCTGAACAGGAACTCGATGTCGTCGAGCCCGTGGCTGGACGGTTTGTCGAGCGCGGTCATGGCCAGCTGCAGACGGGCATTGCCCATGCCCAGTCCGTGCAGGAAGGTCTGGATCTCGCTGCAGAAGGTTTCCGCAGCCTGCGTGCGTGCGCGGCGCAGGTCGCCGGCCTGTGTCCGGTAGTGCTGCTCCAGGGCGGCGGCCTGTGCGGCCAGTCGTGACAGGTCGGCCAGATCGGTGAGCTGTTCGCGCTCGCCGGACAGCGCCTCCAGCACGGCCGGCAGGTCGGCTGCCGCCACGCGATGCTTGCGTGCCAGCTGGTGGCAGTGTCCCAGGCGCTGCTCCAGGCGTCCGAGTTCGCCCGGGTCGGCCTCCAGGGTGTCCAGGAAGTGACGCAGGCCGGGCGCGGCCTCCTCGATCTGTATCAGCGCACTGCGCAGCATCTCGACGGTTTCGGACAGGGCCGGAGCCCGGTGCGCGTGCTCCTCAAGCAGGCGCAGGGCGCGCTGCAGCTGGCGCGTGGCGGTATCGCCATCGCCCTCGTCAAGCAGCATCAGGGCCTGGGCGCCAGCCTGCTGCAGGCTGTCGACATGCGCCAAAGTGTCGTGGCGCTGTTCGATGCGCTCGTATTCGCCGGGTGTCAGCGCGAGCTGTTCCAGCTCACGCAGCAGGTGCTCGACGATTTCCAGGCGTGCGCTGCGGTCGGCGCCAGCCTGCTCGGCCTGGGCCAGGCGCTGGCTGGCCTGCTGCCAGTCGCGCCAGGCTGCTGACGTGCTGTCGGCAAGTGCGCGCAGGCCGGCATAGCTGTCCAGCATCTGGCGGTGGCTGTCCTTGCGCAGCAAGGTCTGGTGTTCGTGCTGGCTGTGAATGTCGATCAGGCGCTCGCCGATGGCGCGCAGGTCGCCCAGCGTGGCGGGACGACCGTTGATGTAGGCGCGCGAGCGGCCGTCGCGACTGAAGGTGCGGCGCAGCGTGCACTCGTCGTCTTCATCAAGTTCGCGTTCGCGCAGCCAGGCCATGGCATCCGGCAGGTGCCCGACCAGGAACAGCGCGCTGACATCGGCGCGCTCGGCGCCGGCCCGAACCACGCTGCCGTCGGCGCGATCACCCAGGCACAGGCCGAGGGCATCCATGAGGATGGACTTGCCGGCACCGGTCTCGCCGGTGATCACGGAAAACCCGCGTGAACACTCCAGCTCGAGATTTTCGACAATGGCAAACTGGCTGATTTTCAACAGGCTGAGCATGGCAGATCCAACACGACATCCGTGCCCCGATGATAGGTCAGTGCGGCGCTTTTCGCGATCATTGCCTGCCTGCGCGTGTTCAGCCCTTGAAATTTGCCGGGCCTGTCGCCATGTGCATTTCAGTCCGATTTCAACGAGTTCAGCGACGCCTGCCGTGAGCAGGGCCGTCCGCGACAGGAGGCAGCATGAGCGATACCCCACAGGATGATCTTCAGCCCGTCGACACCAGTGCCGATGCGGTGGCGCCGGAGCAGGCCCAGCCTGCCGATCTGGCGGCTCGTGTCGCCGAGCTGGAAAACCAGCTGCGTGACCAGCAGCTGCGCAGCCAGGCCGAGATCCAGAACATCCAGCGTCGTGCCGAGCGTGACGTGACGGCCGCTCACAAGTTCGCCCTCGAGAAGTTTGCCGGCAGCCTGCTTGAGGTGGTCGACAACCTTGAGCGTGCGCTGGCCGCGACCCCGCCGGACGATCCGGCCGTGAAGGCGCTGCACGAGGGCGTGACCCTGACCCACAAGCTGTTCTCGGACACGCTGAAGCGCTTTGCCGTCGATGCCGTCGACCCCATCGGTGCGCCCTTCGATCCCGAGCTGCATCAGGCGGTGTCCATGCAGCCCTCGACCACGGCCGAACCCAATACCGTCACGGCCGTGTTCCAGAAAGGCTACACCCTGTCCGGTCGCCTGCTGCGTCCGGCCATGGTGGTGGTTGCCACGGCGGGCTGAGCCGTGCCGGGCGGGGCATGGGCGAATTTCTGCCGGTGCCCTTGAAAAGCCCGGTGCTACCCACATATCCACAGACATGGCGTGGTGACTGACCGCGCACAGATCAACGAGACAGTATCGGCAGGGTGACGAGCCCGCCGCACAGGAGCAAGCAACATGGGCAAGATCATCGGTATCGACCTCGGCACCACCAACAGCTGCGTGGCCATTCTCGAGGGCGACAAGGTCAAGGTCATCGAGAACGCCGAGGGCGCGCGCACCACGCCGTCCATCGTCGCCTACACCGACAGCGAAGTGCTGGTCGGCGCCGGCGCCAAGCGTCAGGCCGTGACCAATCCCAAGAACACGCTGTTCGCCGTGAAGCGTCTGATCGGCCGCAAGTTCAAGGACGACGTGGTCCAGAAGGACATCAAGATGGTGCCCTACAGCATCGTCGCGGCCGACAACGGCGATGCCTGGGTGGAAGTGAAGGGTGACCGCAAGGCGCCGCCGCAGATCTCCGCCGAAGTGCTGAAGAAGATGAAGAAGACCGCCGAGGACTACCTGGGCGAGCCGGTCACCGAGGCCGTGATCACCGTGCCGGCCTACTTCAACGACAGCCAGCGCCAGGCCACCAAGGACGCCGGCCGCATCGCCGGTCTGGAAGTGAAGCGCATCATCAACGAACCGACCGCTGCGGCGCTTGCGTTCGGCATGGACAAGAAGGAAGGCGACCGCAAGATCGCCGTCTACGACCTCGGCGGCGGCACCTTCGACGTGTCCATCATCGAGATCGCCGAAGTCGACGGCGAGCACCAGTTCGAAGTGCTGTCCACCAACGGTGACACCTTCCTGGGTGGCGAGGACTTCGACCTGCGCCTGATCGACTACCTGGCTGACGAGTTCAAGAAGGACTCGGGCATCGACCTGCACAACGATCCGCTCGCCCTGCAGCGTCTCAAGGAAGCCGCCGAAAAGGCCAAGATCGAGCTGTCGTCGGCCCAGCAGACCGAAGTCAATCTGCCCTACATCACCGCGGATGCCACCGGTCCCAAGCACCTCAACGTCAAGGTCACCCGCGCCAAGCTGGAAGCCCTGGTCGAGGACCTGGTCGCGCGCACCATCGAGCCCTGCCGCGTGGCGCTGAACGATGCCGGTCTCAAGGTCTCGGACATCGGCGACGTCATCCTGGTCGGTGGCCAGACCCGCATGCCGCTGGTGATGGAGCGCGTGAAGGCGTTCTTCGGCCAGGAGCCGCGCCGTGACGTCAACCCGGACGAGGCTGTTGCCATCGGTGCCGCCTTCCAGGGCGCCGTGCTGTCCGGCGACGTCAAGGACGTGCTGCTGCTCGATGTCACCCCGCTGTCGCTGGGCATCGAGACCATGGGCGGTGTCATGACCGTGCTGATCGAGAAGAACACCACCATCCCGACCAAGAAGGCGCAGGTGTTCTCGACCGCCGACGACAACCAGTCGGCGGTGACCATCCACGTGCTGCAGGGCGAGCGCAAGCAGGCTGCGCAGAACAAGTCGCTGGGCCGCTTCGACCTCGCCGACATTCCGCCGGCACCGCGCGGCATGCCGCAGATCGAGGTCACCTTCGACATCGACGCCAACGGCATCCTCAACGTCGGCGCCAAGGACAAGGCCACCGGCAAGGCCCAGAGCATCGTCATCAAGGCCAATTCCGGCCTCAGCGATGCCGAGATCGAGCAGATGGTTCGCGACGCCGAGGCCAATGCCGAGGAAGACAAGAAGTTCGCCGAGCTGGTCGAGGCCCGCAACGGTGCCGACCAGCTGGTGCACGCCACCCGCAAGGCCATGACCGATCTCGGCGACAAGGTGTCCGCTGACGAGAAGGCTGGCGTCGATGCCGCCATCGCCAAGGTCGAGGAGGCCGTCAAGGCCAACGACAAGGCCCTGATCGACGAGGCCGTGGAGGCGCTGGGCCAGGTGTCCATGCCCATCATGCAGAAGATGTATGCCGACCAGGCCCAGGCCGACGGTGCTCAGCCGGGTGCCGAGCAGGCTTCCGGCGCCAAGAGCGGTGATGACGCGGCGGTTGATGCCGAGTTTGAAGAAGTGAAGGACGACAAGAAGTAAGTCGCTCCCGATCATTCCGGATGCAGACGCGGGGACAGCCCCGCGTTTGCGTCTGTATCAGCCAAGCAGTTTCTGATGTGGAGCAGGGCGGCATGCCCTGAGTGTGAACATGGCCAAGCGTGATTTCTACGAGGTTCTTGGTGTTGCCAAGAACGCCAGCGACGATGAGCTGAAGAAGGCCTATCGCCGTCTCGCCATGAAGTTCCACCCGGACCGCAATCCGGATGACAAGAGCGCCGAGGAAAAGTTCAAGGAGGCCAACGAGGCCTACGAAGTGCTATCCGACGCCGACAAGCGCGCCGCCTACGATCGCTATGGCCATGCTGGTGTCGATCCGAACATGGCCGGCGGAGCAGGGGGCTTCGGTGGTGGAGCTGGCGGTGCCGGCTTCGGTGACATCTTCGGTGATGTCTTTGGCGACATCTTCGGCGGCGGCGGTCGCGGTGGCCAGCAGCGCTCCAACCGGGGCGCCGACCTCGGCTACACGCTGGAGCTGGATCTCGAGGAGGCCGTGCGCGGCACCAAGGTGCAGATTCGCGTGCCGACCATGGTCGAGTGCGAGACCTGCGAGGGTACGGGTGCCAGGAAGGGCACCAGCGCCAAGCAGTGCGGCAGCTGCAACGGCTCCGGCCAGGTGCGCGTGCAGCAGGGCTTCTTCGTCATGAGCCAGACCTGTCCGACCTGCCATGGTCGCGGCAAGGTCATTCCGGACCCCTGCAAGAGCTGCCATGGCGAAGGCCGCGTACGCAAGCAGAAGACCCTGGAAGTGAAGATCCCTGCCGGTGTCGACACCGGCGACCGCATCCGTCTCAGCGGCGAGGGCGAGGCCGGCTCGCATGGCGGTCCGGCTGGCGACCTCTACGTGCAGGTGTCGGTGCGTGATCACCGCATCTTCCGTCGTGACGGCGCCGATCTCTACTGCGAGGTGCCCATCGATTTCGTCGATGCGGCGCTGGGCGGCGAGCTCGAAGTGCCGACGCTGGACGGTCGCGTCAAGCTGCGCATTCCCGAGGGCACCCAGACCGGCAAGCTGTTCCGTCTCAAGGGCAAGGGCGTCAAGCCCATACGCTCGCATGCGCCCGGCGACATGCTGTGCCGCGTCGTGGTGGAGACGCCGGTGCATCTGACCGCGCGCCAGAAGGAGCTGCTGCGCGAGTTCCAGGAAGCCGTTAACGGAGACAGCAGCAAGCAGTCGCCGCAGAAGGAGTCCTTCTTCACGGCGATGCGCAAGTTCTTCGATGACATGACCAAGTAAGGTCGTCCGGCAATTTGCCGGTAGGCAGCAGACGAGGCCCCGCTATAATCGGGGCCTTCGTTTTTCTGCCAGCAGGGGCTGATCATGATTCGTATTGCCGTGTGCGGCGCCGGCGGGCGCATGGGTCGCGCCCTGGTGGCCGCCATTCACGCCACCGAGGGCGCCGTGCTGTCGGGCGCCGTCGAGCGTCCCGAGTCAACGCTGCTGGGGGCCGATGCCGGCGAGCTGGCAGGCGTCGGCCATCTGGGGCTGGCACTGACCGGCAGTCTGGCGGACGTGATCGCGCAGACCGATGTGGTCATCGACTTCACGGCGCCTGCGGCTACCATCGTCAACATCGGCATCTGCCGTGATGCAGGCAAGGCCATCGTCATCGGCACCACCGGCCTGGATGCCGGTCAGCGTGCCGAGCTGACCGCGGCGGCGGCAGCCATGCCCCTAGTCTATTCTGGCAATTATTCGGTGGGGGTCAACGTCACCCTGCAGCTGCTCGAGCTGGCGGCGCGGGCGTTCGGTGACACCGTCGACATCGACGTGCTCGAGGCGCACCACCGTCACAAGGTCGATGCGCCCTCCGGTACTGCGCTGATGATGGGCGAGGCCGTGGCCAAGGCGCTGGGGCGTGATCTCGACGAGGTCGCCCGCTATGCCCGCGAAGGCCATACCGGCCCGCGCGAGCGTCGCGAGATCGGCTTCCAGACCCTGCGTGGCGGTGACACCGTGGGTGATCACACGGTGTTCTTCTTTGGCGAGGGCGAGCGCGTCGAGGTGCGTCATGTCGCCACCAACCGCGCCAATTTCGCCCAGGGCGCGGTGCGTGCCGCGTGCTGGCTGGCGGCGCGTCCGGCCGGCCTCTACGACATGCGCGACGTGCTCGGATTCCGCTGAGCGCATTGCCGTCAGGCGCCCTGCCGGGTTGGACTTTGTCGCCCCACCTGCGTACAATCACCGCTCAAATCGTGCCTGTGCGCCGTCTGCATCATCAGATACCTGACTGAAAAGCGAGAAGGAGTTCCTCTTCCTCGCTTTTTTTGCGCGCACGCCCCGCTCATCTTGTCATTCGGAGGTCGGTTTGAGTCAGCCCGCCATTCTCGCGCTCGAAGACGGCAGCGTCTTCCTTGGTCGTGCCATCGGTGCCGACGGTCTCACCAGCGGTGAGGTCGTGTTCAACACGGCCATGACCGGTTATCAGGAAATTCTCACCGACCCCTCCTACTGCCAGCAGATGGTCACGCTGACCTATCCGCACATCGGCAACACCGGGACCAACCCGGAAGATGGCGAGTCGGACCGCGTCTGGGCTGCCGGCCTGATCATCCGTGATCTGCCGCTGCTGGCCAGCAACTGGCGCATGACCGAGTCGCTGTCGCAGTACCTGCAGCGCAACAACGTCGTTGCCATTGCCGATATCGACACCCGTCGTCTGACTCGCATCCTGCGCGAGAAGGGCTCGCAGAACGGCGCAATCCTGGCCGGCCCCGAAGCCGCCGCCGCTGGTGCGGTCGACAAGGCCATCGCCGCCGCGCGCGCCTTCCCGGGCCTGAAGGGCGCCGATCTGGCCAAGGTGGTCACGGTCAAGGAAGCCTACCGCTGGACGGAAGGCAGCTGGGATCTGGCCAGGGGCTACGTCACGCCTGATGCTGCCCCGACCTTCAAGGTCGTGGCCTATGACTTCGGCGTCAAGACCAACATCCTGCGTCTGCTCGCCGATCGCGGCTGCGACCTCACCGTGGTGCCGGCGCAGACCCCGGCCGCTGACGTGCTGGCGATGAATCCGGACGGCATCTTCCTGTCCAACGGCCCGGGCGACCCCGCGCCCTGTGACTACGCCATCGCCGCCATCAAGCAGTTCCTCGAGACCGACATCCCGGTGTTCGGCATCTGCCTCGGCCACCAGCTGCTGGCGCTGGCCTCTGGTGCGCAGACCCTGAAGATGGGCCACGGCCACCACGGCGCCAACCATCCGGTGCAGGACATCGATAGCGGTCGCGTCATGATCACCAGCCAGAACCACGGCTTCGCGGTTGACGAAACCACGCTGCCGGCCACGCTGCGCGTGACCCACCGCTCGCTGTTCGACGGTTCCAACCAGGGCATTCACCGCACCGACAAGCCGGCGTTCAGCTTCCAGGGTCACCCGGAAGCCAGCCCCGGTCCGAACGATGCCCAGCCGCTGTTCGACCACTTCATTGAACTGATGCAGGCCCGGAAGCACTAAGCCATGCCAAAGCGTACCGACATTCAAAGCATCCTCATCATCGGCGCCGGCCCCATCGTCATCGGCCAGGCCTGCGAGTTCGACTATTCCGGCGCCCAGGCCTGCAAGGCCCTGCGCGAAGAGGGTTACCGCGTCATCCTGGTGAACTCCAACCCGGCGACGATCATGACCGACCCGGCCATGGCCGACTCGACCTACATCGAGCCGATCACCTGGCAGACCGTGGCCCAGATCATCGAGAAGGAGCGCCCGGACGCGCTGCTGCCGACCATGGGCGGCCAGACCGCGCTGAACTGCGCGCTCGAGCTGGACAAGCAGGGCGTGCTGGCGAAGTTCGGCGTCGAGCTGATCGGTGCCTCCAAGGACGCCATCCGCATGGCCGAGGACCGCAAGCTGTTCGACCAGGCCATGCGTCGCATCGGCCTGGAGTGCCCGCGTGCCGGCATCGCCCATACCATGGAAGAAGCCTTCGCCGTGCTCGAGACCACGGGCTTCCCGTCCATCATCCGTCCGTCCTTCACAATGGGTGGCTCGGGTGGCGGCATCGCCTACAACCGCGAGGAGTTCATCGAGATCTGCGAGCGCGGTCTCGATCTGTCGCCGACCCGCGAATTGCTGATCGACGAGTCGCTGATCGGCTGGAAAGAGTACGAGATGGAAGTCGTGCGTGACCGCAACGACAACTGCATCATCGTCTGCGCCATCGAGAACTTCGACGCCATGGGCGTGCACACCGGCGACTCCATCACCGTCGCCCCGGCACAGACCCTGACCGACAAGGAATACCAGATCATGCGCGACGCCTCGTGCGCCGTGCTGCGCGAGATCGGTGTCGAGACCGGTGGCTCCAACGTCCAGTTCGGCATCAGCCCGAAGGACGGCCGCATGGTCGTGATCGAGATGAACCCGCGCGTGTCGCGTTCGTCGGCGCTGGCCTCCAAGGCCACCGGCTTCCCGATCGCCAAGGTCGCCGCCAAGCTGGCCGTGGGCTACACCCTCGACGAGCTCAAGAACGACATCACCGGCGGTGCCACGCCAGCCTCGTTTGAGCCGGCCATCGACTACGTCGTCACCAAGATCCCGCGCTTCAACTTCGAGAAGTTTGCCCAGGCCGAGCCGCGTCTGACCACGCAGATGAAGTCGGTGGGCGAGGTCATGGCCATCGGTCGCTCCTTCCAGGAGTCGGTGCAGAAGGCCCTGCGCGGCCTCGAAGTGGGTGTTGACGGCTTCACGCCCAAGTTCGATCCGAATGCTGCCGATGCCGAAGGCAAGCTGCGTCACGAGCTCTCCAACCCGGGTCCGGATCGCATCTGGTACATCGCCGATGCCTTCCGTGTCGGCTTCTCGATGGAAGAGGTTCATCGCCTCACCGGCGTCGACAACTGGTTCCTGGTCCAGATCCTGGACATCGTGCAGACCGAAGCCCAGGTTGCACGCCTCGGCTTCGCCGACCTCGATCGCGAGACCCTGCGCGGCCTCAAGCGCAAGGGCTTCTCCGACAGCCGTCTCGCCAGCCTGATCGGCGTGTCCGAGAAGGAGCTGCGCAAGCGCCGCTGGGATCTCGGCGTCAAGCCGGTGTACAAGCGCGTCGACACCTGTGCCGCCGAGTTCTCCACCAGCACCGCCTACATGTACTCGACCTACGAGGAAGAGTGCGAGGCCAACCCCAGCAGCCGTGACAAGATCATGGTGCTGGGCGGCGGTCCCAACCGCATCGGCCAGGGCATCGAGTTCGACTACTGCTGCGTCCACGCTGCGCTCGCCATGCGCGAAGACGGCTACGAGACCATCATGGTCAACTGCAACCCGGAAACCGTGTCCACCGACTACGACACCTCCGATCGCCTGTTCTTCGAGCCGGTGACGCTGGAAGACGTGCTCGAGATCGCCGATCTGGAAAAGCCCAAGGGCGTCATCGTGCAGTACGGTGGTCAGACCCCGCTCAAGCTCGCCCGCGCCCTCGAGGCTGCCGGCGTGCCCATCATCGGCACCACCCCCGATGCCATCGACCGTGCCGAGGACCGCGAGCGCTTCCAGCAGATGGTCGAGCGTCTGAACCTGCGTCAGCCGCCCAACCGTACCGCGCGCTCCTCGGAAGAGGGCCTGCGTCTGGCAGCCGAAGTCGGCTACCCCCTGGTCGTGCGCCCGAGCTACGTGCTTGGCGGTCGTGCCATGGAAATCGTCTTCAACGACGCCGAGCTGGCACGTTACCTGCGCGAGGCCGTGCAGGCCTCGAACGAGTCGCCGGTGCTGCTTGACCGCTTCCTCGACGATGCTATCGAAGTCGACGTCGACTGCGTCAGCGACGGCAAGGACGTGGTCATCGGCGGCATCATGCAGCACATCGAGCAGGCCGGCATCCACTCCGGTGACTCGGCCTGTTCGCTGCCGCCCTACAACCTGTCTGCCGAGCTGCAGGACGTGATGCGCGACCAGACCATCCGCATGGCGCGCGAGCTAGGCGTGGTCGGCCTGATGAATGTGCAGTTCGCGGTCAAGGGCCAGGACGTCTACGTGCTGGAAGTCAATCCGCGTGCCTCGCGCACGGTGCCGTTCGTGTCCAAGTGCATCGGCAACTCGCTGGCCAAGGTCGCTGCCCGCTGCATGGCTGGCATGTCACTGGTCGAGCAGGGCTTCACCAAGGAAATCATTCCTCCGTTCTACAGCGTCAAGGAAGCGGTGTTCCCGTTCGCCAAGTTCCCCGGCGTCGACCCCATCCTCGGCCCGGAAATGAAGTCCACCGGCGAAGTCATGGGTTCCGGCGCGACCTTCGCGGAAGCCTTCCACAAGGCCGTGCTCGGTTCCAACGAGCGCCTGCCGAATGGCGGTCGCGTGTTCCTGTCGGTGCGTGACTCCGACAAGCAGCATCTACCGCGCATCGGCCGCGAGCTGGCTGATCTCGGCTTCGAGCTGGTTGCCACCAGCGGCACCCAGCGCGAACTGGAGGCCGCCGGCATTCCCTGCCGTCGCATCAACAAGGTGACCGAGGGTCGTCCGCACGTGGTCGACATGCTCAAGAATGGTGAAATCAACTTCATCATCAACACCACCGAAGGCAAGCAGGCGCAGCAGGACTCGTTCTCCATCCGCCGCAGTGCGCTGCAGGGCAAGGTCTACTACACCACCACGCTCAGCGGAGCCGAGGCAGTCTGCCAGTCGCTGCGCTCAAAGGATGCGCTGACCGTGCGCCGTCTGCAGGATCTGCACATCGCCCTCGAACAGGGGAAGGCATGATGCAGCGCTATCCCATGACGGTGCAGGGTGCCGATGCCCTCAAGGCCGAGCTCAACCGGCTCAAGAGCGTTGATCGTCCGGCGGTGACGGCGGCCATCGCCGAGGCGCGCGCTCACGGCGACCTCAAGGAAAATGCCGAGTACCACGCGGCGCGCGAGCAGCAGGGCTTCATCGAGGGTCGCATCAAGGACATCGAGGCCAAGCTCTCGAACGCCCAGATCATCGACATCAGCCAGATGACCAACAATGGTCGTGTCATCTTCGGCGCCACCGTTGACATCGAGAACGTCGACACCGGCGAGGAGAAGACCTACCACATCGTGGGTGACGACGAGGCGGACTTCAAGATCGGCAAGATCTCGGTCAACTCGCCCATCGCCCGCGGCCTCATCGGCAAGTCCGAGGGTGACTCGGTGCTCATCGAGACACCCGGTGGCAAGGTCGAGTACGAAGTGGTGGCCGTTCGTTACGAGTAAGTCGGCTGCGCTGCGTCAACCACGACAAACCCGTTGGTGTTAGTCTTCAATGACTGGCCCAGCGGGTTTTTTCATGCCGGTGTTTCGGGCAGGACTTCGTTGCGGGCACACCCCTGACAAGGAGAAAGAGCATGTGGCGTCCTCTGATCACGGCCGCGCTGGCGGCCACCCTCGCCATCGGTGCGGCAGGCTGCGCCTCGCGCCAGACCGGTGACACCTACTCGCGCAGCGAAGCGCGACAGCCTGGCACCGTGCAGTATGGCAGTGTCGTCTCGTTGCGTCCGGTGACCATCGAGGGCACCAAGTCACCCGTGGGTGCCGCTGCCGGCACCATTGCAGGCGGCATCGCCGGCAGCACCATCGGTGGCGGTCGTGGCAGTGCCATTGTCGCGGTCATCGGTGCCGTGGCGGGCGGGCTGCTGGGCAGTGCCGTCGAGGAGGGCGTGACGCGTGCCAGCGGTGTCGAGCTGATCGTGCGTCTGAAGGATGGCAGCGAGCGTGTCTATGTCCAGGCGCTGGCGGAGAACGAGCGCTTCAATGTCGGCGACCAGGTCCGCATCGTGACCAGTGCCGGTGGCGCACGCGTTACCCGCATGTGAGACAGGCCGGCCCGGATCACGGGATCCGGGCCGGTGACAACGATCAGCTGATCAGTCGCGGTGGCCGCGATGATCGTCATGGCCCTGGCCATGCTTGCCGTGCCCGCCCTTGTGCTCTCCCTTGCCGCCATGCTTGTGGCCATGGTCGTCGTCATGACGGTCATGCGCAGCTTTGCGGCGCTGTTCCTGGCGTTCACGGTACTTCGGCGCGTAGACATCGCGATACCAGCTGTCCTTGACGAAGTAGGCCGGGCGACTGCAGGCGTTGTAGCGGGCGCAGTGCTTGGACCAGTTCCTGGCATGACCGGGCGGGACATGCAGGTAGAGCGGACGGCTCGTGTTCTGACGCAGGTCGCCCACGGCCAGCATCGGGGTGCTGAGCATCAGCTGCGGGCGCGGATAGCTGTCGCCAAGCTGGATCTGGCCATAGTATCCGGGTTGGCCGAGGGGGATGTTGATGGCGACATCCACGGCCAGCGCGGGTGTGCTGATGGCGGATGTGGCAACAAGAACAGCTTTCAACCAGTGTTTCATGATCTGACTCCAGTAATTCATGAGAGCAGTAACGCGGCACTCGTCTGTGCGGATGACAGCTTGAGGCATGAGGGCTTTACAGCGTCCGTCAGCAGTGATTGATTGTGCACAGCAAATGCAAGGAGTGGTGGAATGTCCGACGGAGGCAAGATTCTGGTGGCTGTCATGCTGGCAGCTGCTGTCCAGGGGTGTGCAAGCACGGGTGGCGGCACGGGTGCCGGCGGTATCACTGACCAGGAGTGGGCACTGACCTCGCTGGCCGGCAAGCCGGTGGAGGTGAGCAACCCCCTGCGGCCGCTGACCTTGCGCATTGATTCCGACGTGGTGCGCGCCGGCGGCTTTGCCGGGTGCAACCGTTTCAGCGCCGGCTACGAACTCAGCGGCGATCAGCTGCGCTTTGGTGCCGCGATTGCTACCCGCATGGCCTGCGTCGGTGGCATGGAGCTGGAGCGTGACTACCTGCAGGCACTGTCCCGCGTCACGCGTTACCGGCTGCAGGGGTCTACCCTGACGTTGCTGGCTGACAAGGACGTGCTGGCTACCTATCAACGGCTCTGAGTCGGTTGCGCACGCGCCGGGAGATCTACCATGACACAGGTGCCATTCCGTTCTGCAGCGGGTCTGCCGGCCATCCTGCAGCTGCCGGTGGGCAGTCTTCCGGTCCTTGAGCAACGCTCCGAGGCCGAGCTGCAGC
>VFQO010001230.1_pt1 | contig 20769 bp, 19 predicted proteins | sample 3512331 | NCBI WGS metagenome assembly VFQO01 (sample SAMN10412371, study PRJNA504923) | tailings metagenome | isolation source: Replicate 3 from Balatoc abandoned mine | place: Philippines: Itogon, Benguet | collected 2017-08-28 | reverse complement strand
GTGATATACGCCCTTTGCCAACGATGAAAATCAATCCAACCGTGAAGGATATTTTCGAATTCAAGTACGAAGACTTTGAGCTCCTGAATTACGACCCGCACCCGCATATCAAAGCTCCTGTGGCGGTGTAGTAAGATTGATGCTTTGGCTTCGCTAACCACTGGAGTTTGGAATAGGAGCTGAAGCGTATTTTTGCCCCATTTTGTTTTTTCTACTATGGAACCCTTAGAAAGAGAAAAATTGATTCGATCCTATTTGGACGGGTACAATCAAATGAAAATTGAAAGCATGATGGAGCTTTTGGATGAGCATGTCGTGTTTGAGAATTATTCCTCGGGAGAAAAAACCCATTCGCTTCGAGGTAAAGAGGCTTTCAAAAAGCAAGCTCAAGAGGCATTAGCCTATTTTTCTAGCCGAAAACAAACCAATAAATCAATTCTGCACTTGGAAGAAGAAACCGAAGTTGAGATTTCTTATTGGGCGATCGCGGCGATGGATTTTCCCAATGGAATCCAAAAAGGACAAGAGATTAGCCTTGAGGGGAAATCAGTTTTTCGGTTTGCAGACGAAAAAATCTCATCCATTACCGATTATTCCTGAGGAGTCAAAAAGAACTTTTCCAAAGTTTTAAACTTTGGAAAAGTTGCAAAATTAAATCAAAAAGCCCCGAATTTTGAAGATTCAGGGCTTTTTCGTTTAGTTTCCTAACTCATATTTGAGTGTTTTTCCTTTTTCCACCGCAGGTAAACCTTCCGTCATCCAAAGCGGAGCCGGCGCGCCTTTGAGATAGTGGTCAAAGAACTGACTCAAACGGATAGAAAGATCTTTAGCATTTTTTCGCTGAGTAAGATTATGGTCTTCTCCATTGTATTGAAGCAACCAAGCAGGTTTGTTCAGACGCTTCAAAGCCATAAACATCTCGATTCCTTGATACCAAGGCACTGCCCCATCTGCGTCGTTGTGCATGATCAGGACGGGAGTTTTCACACGGTCCATGGTGAATAGCGGGGAGTTTTCGAGGTAATACATCGGCTTTTCCCAGAGCGTACCACCGATTCGGGATTGAGTCTGTTCGTACTGAAACATACGACTCATGCCCGTTCCCCAGCGGATTCCACCATAAGCTGAAGTCATATTGACCACTGGAGCACCTGCACCGGCTGCTTTAAACATGTTGGTTCGGGTGATCAGGTAAGCCACTTGATAGCCACCCCAGCTTTGACCTTGGATCGCCATATTTTCGGTATCCACTCCGCCCTTGGCGATCACGGCCTGTACACCGGGGATGATGCAATCATAGGCGCTTGGTCCCGGAAGTCCAAGATCATATTTAATATCCGGCACAAAAACCAAGTAGTCATTGCTGACGAAATAAGGGATATTGATCGTAGATCGGCTTGGTGCTGGTGCACGGTAATTGTGGAAGGTGTCACTATTTCGCTCATAGAAATAGACCATCATCGGGTATTTCTTCGTGGCATCAAATCCCTCCGGCTTAAAGAGTAAACCTTGAAGCGGAGTCCCATCATTGGTCAGGTAAGAAACTAATTCCACACTTCCCCACTTGATACCCGCTTGCTGAGGGTTAAGATTTGAAGCTTTTGAAAGATTTTTGAACGTCAAATCGGTGAGATAGATATCCGGATTTTCACGGTAAGTGGATCGACGGACTATCACCTGATTGGAATCTTCAGCTTTTCTCAGTCCCAAATACCGGTGAGCTGACATAATCAACTGTCTAGGGGCGGTTTTTCCCTCATAGGTAGTGGTAAAAAAGCCATTTTCCTTGGTTACTTCATGGAATGCACTCATCACCAAAGGCTCTTTCGGATCTATGGATGTTTCATCGGCTTTTAACTGTTCACGTCTGAAGCTGATTTGCTTTTTACGACCCTCGCCAAGCGTCAAGTTGACGGCAGCAGCTGGATTTTTAGGATCTATTTTCCAAATATCGTAGCGATCATTGATCAGAATCGCAGCATCACCGGCCAGCCATCCTTCTGCCCCGTAACTTCCCGGTAGAGAAGGGGAATCATGCAATTCCTCGTAAAATGGCACTGGAAGAGATTTTGTCAAATTGATTCGTTGATCAGATGCCAAATCAAACGCAACCCAGGCACTGTCTTTGGAATCATACCAATAGGCGAATTTTCCCTCAGGAGAAAGTCGAGCAAAACCGGAAGCATTTTTCTCAATCAGTTTTTGAGCACCTGTCTTGAAATCTACCAGGTACAAATCGCGACCGATTTGAATATCCCAACTGTAGCTTCGTCGATAAGGTTGATCGGTGTAGGCCAAGGCAAAATCCTTGGTAATTTTGTTTTCAAGTAGGACGTTATCCACTTCAAGGGTAGCCAATTGATTGATCTTCAAATTGGTCAAATCCATCACTGCGAGGTAGGTTTTCCGCTCAGCCTGAGATTTGTTTTTGAGTTGCATGGGTTGGATTTCTGCATCCTGCCAGCCCCAAATATCTAGGCTTACCCGCTCCTCATCTAGGATGGTGGTATCTGATTCATAGGCATAATCCACGTATTCTTTGGCCACACCGAAGAAAATCCGGTTTTCATCTTCTGAAAACCGAATCGAACCATCGGGACTCAATCGAGAATTCTCAAGCTTTAGGGCACTCTTTTCAACTTGAATTGCCAAATCCCGGTTTTTCACATCGTAGATATATAGCGTATGTTGAGGTTTTTTGGCCTTGAGGGAATCATCTGTTGCTAAAAATGCAAGCCTTGATGATTGCGGTGAAAAAGTCAGGTCAGCGTAGGTGGTCATCTTCTCATGAACTAGCTGAGTCTCTCCCGAACCTAGGTCGAGGAGGTAAACAGCAGCATTATCTTCCTTTTCCTCCTCAGCTAAGGTGTATTGGATAAAATCCCCGTTTGGTGCAAAACTGTATGATTTCACCCGATCAAAATCCCAAGATTTGGTCCCATCTAAGGAGCGAACGGTCAACTTGGTTCCATCCGTTTTTTTGGGTTTTTCGACTTTGGCAGTCGAATCAGCACTGATGAGCGTTGAATCTTTTGGCGTATCTTTTTGAGGAAGTTCCTTTTCAAAATGAATCGCAATCCAGCTACCTTTTTCGGTGGGAATGGAGAATGATTTTACTCGGGCAAGTTTTTCTACTTTTCCGGCTGCGAGATTGAGGATGAAAAGACTGTCCTTAGGCATGTCATCGGACTTTTTCTTCTTCAGCTTCAGTACACGAATTGAGTCCTTTTGAGCCGTAATTTTTCCGACGGCATACTGGTCATCTGGTGAAAAGACAAACCCTGAACCTCGATGAATCACCACTTTCTGTGCAGGATTCTTAAATGGTAAAAATTCCAATCTTCCATCTCCATCCTGAGGCGAGATCTGATACCCGACAAATTGTCCATTTTTGGTGATTTTTTCAGAAGAAAGGCTCTCCCAACCATCGTAATCTGCGTGGGTTAAGGATCGCTTTTGCTGTGCAAAAGAAACTTGCGCCAACAATACCAATCCAAAAACCCACATCCATTGCTTCACTTGTAACATCGTAATTTTTACTTATTGATTTAGGGTAAATTCTCGTTCGAAATAGCCTCCTCGAGTGGATGAGAGCTTGATTTTTCCTTTTACTGATTCTGTTCCTTCTATTTTCACTTTGAAAGTAGCAGACTTCTTTTCTCCCACTCCAGTGTATCCGGCGTAGATAGTTTTGTCATACAAAGAAGGAGTGGTGATTTTTACTTTGGCATCTTCGTAGCCTTCGGTCAGTTCCTTGTCAAAGTCCAAAGAAACCCTGTCTTCCTGGACGATTTTGACCAGTTTGGCCTGCTCGAGGGCAACCGGAAGCTTTCCTGAGTTGGTCCATTCGAGCGTAATTTCAAATTCACCGGATGAAAGTTTCTTGACTTTCAGATCATTGATTTCCAGCTGAGGCAATCTTTTAGCCATAGCGAGATTAAAAAGAGCCTGCTTTTTGGCCCAATCCTCCAGCTGCCAAGTGGGACCATTTTGTCCGAAAAACTTAGGATGAAAACCACCGATTTCGACCTCACCTAGCTGTGGGTGAGTTAATGGTGTCCAATCTTTAAAGCCCCGGCTCTCATTAGCCTCATCGTCCCACATCAATCCATCATAATCGTCATAGATGCCATCCCCGTCGTAATCCTTCATGGCGCCATTGTTCCAAAGCTCATCTCCGTACCAGATACTGCCATAATAGAAATACCCAAAGTCAGGCCCATGACCAAAAAGCGGTTCAGGTTTCAAAGGATCTCCAGTCATTGAGTTTACCTTGTATCGGGTGGCATAGGTTTCATATACATCACCAGCCCAAGGGTAAGCGGTGTATGAAAGTCCAAGCTGATCCATCTCCTTATAGATTGCCAAATCCTGAGGATACATGCGTTCCTCAGATTTGGAAGTTGAGGGTGGACGAAGATGCATAGGTACCCGGGTATCCATGGAGTTGACCACAGAAATATTGGGGTGACTCAACATCCAAAGTGCTGTAGATCGGGTCTCTAATTCACTGAGTGGATATTCACCAGCACCTCCTTGAGTATATCCGCGGCCGGTGAGATCACCTCCCGGCATTGGGCGCCAGTTTTCAGGATAATTCCGATGCAAATCAAGACCACCAACACCATCTTCATTGAAGCTTCCATCCTGATCGTTATCGATACCTTCTGTGTAAACTAGGTATTCCCCTTTGCCTGCAAAAGTCCGCTTCATCAATCTGCCCTTAGGATCTCGCGGGTCAATGATGAAGTTAGCCTTCTCTTTCTCTTCGGGGGTAAGGGCTTTCTTCCGCATTTGGTAGATGACACCATCGCCGTCTAAGTCTTCTTCGGGGTCTTCATCTAGCAGCCCATCTCGATCATTGTCATAAGGTCTGACTGTGCTTCGGTTGCGCTGCTCAGTAAAAAGGTACAAGTTGGAGCCGTCTGGATTATTCTGAGGACGGAGATAGATCGCTTTAGTGTCGATCAGTGAGGTGATTTCAGGATCTTTGCCATAGTTTTCCAGAAGATGTTGAGTTAACCAAAGGATAGACTCGCTTGAAGTTATCTCTCCAGAATGGCGGCCTCCTTCAAAAAAAGCAGCTGGCTTATCGGTATCTTTTCCAGTCTTTTTGTTGGTCAGGGTCATCTGATAGATGGGTCTGCCTTCAAAAGAATGACCAATCACATACAGGTCCACAATATCTGGAAACTGAGCTGACCACTTTTCATACCAATGGTACATGACATCGACAGTATGGTATTTGTCGAATGTGAGCTTTTCTCCGGGCTTGTATTCTACTTCAGGAAAGACAAATTTCTTAAAAAAGGATGGCCCGTGTCTTTCTCCAGAAACGGTATAAAATTTTGCTTTCTCATCTTTTTCAGGAAAAGGTTTCTCAGAAACGAAGGATCTTACCTGTGCATTCGAAACAGAAGTGAGCAAGCAAGCCGAAAGAGCTAATGGAATTATTCTCATAGGATGGTTGGTAGGGACGAGTAAAAATAAAAAGAGGCCACTTAGCCTCCCCAACCGCTTAAAAAAAAGACCGGGTTTTCGCCGATCTTACTTCTTTATAATTATCTCAAATTTTTCCGATTTGTAACTCGATGCTCCTTCTGCAGGCTGGCAATCAGGCAACTGTCTGACCACATAATCCAATCTTTCTTTTAAACCTTTGTCTGATTCATTCATCATTTCAAATCCGACGATCTTTCCAAAAGAGTTTACTTCGATCACAAAATTGACCTGATCGATTTCTTGACTTTTTTTAGTTCTAAAGATAAACGGAGAATAGGAATCGATAAGTGCGTTGAAATCCTCAGAAAACTTCCAGCTGGAGGAAATCGATGCTGGAGCCTCAGCTTCTCCGTATTTTCTGATAATAAGATCATCAGAATAAGCCATTGAAGCGTAGCTAATCATTGCTGCTGCGAGCGTGAAAGTAAATCGGATGATTGCTGAGGTTTTCATTTGTACCTGAATTACAGGACAAGAATACAGCAAAAAACATTTCAAACCAATTTATCTGCTTTTTATTTTCTAGAAATCAGAGGTTTGAAGAAGAAAAAATAATCAAAACTGAATTTCAAATCACTGAAAATGTCTGCTCCCCTGAGAAACAAAAAAGTCTTGCCATAAGCAAGACTCTTTTCAGAATATAAACCCAAATATAACTTTAGAGATTAAAAGTTTTCTTTTTGAAGATTGAATATTCGGTTTTTGAATGGAATTCAGATTTAACTCTAGTTTAATGTCTGAAAAGCCAAATTTTCAATTGCTTTTAATCGATAGCCCCAAAGTAAATAGATTTTGGCTTGAATTACAAATTGAAAAAATAATTTTGCAATATTTTGAACAATCTCTAATTTCCCGACAGTTTTATTAACAATCATCCAAAATAACTGTCAGAAAATGGATAAAATTTTAGATATCGATAACATTGACCTAAAAATCATTTCCCTTCTCAACGAAGACGCTAAAACACCCTACACGGAAATCGCCAAAAAAGTCTTTGTCTCTTCGGGCACGGTTCACGTTCGAATGAAGAAACTTGAAGATATGGGAATCGTGAAGAGTGCTACGCTCAATATTGATTTTTCGAAATTAGGCTACGACATCTCTGCGTTTTTAGGCATTTACTTGGAGAAAAGCTCGCTCTATGATACCGTGATCGAGCGGCTCAAAGAAATCACTGAAGTCGTGAGCGCCTACTACACCACTGGAAATTATTCGATTTTTGCGAAGATCATCTGCAGAGACACCAACCATCTGAGGCTGGTGTTGGACAAAATTCAAAAGGTGGATGGAATCGACCGAACAGAAACGTTGATTGTTTTGGAGGAAAGTATCAATAGACCAATTCAATTCTTTGACAAAGAGAAATAACTCTATTTAGATTAAATCTAATTTAATATCAAAAGACTCTACGTATATACATATATTAGTATGCCCAGTATTTTCTGGGCATTTTTTATCTCTATTAATCCGATGAATAACAGGCAATTAGACGCAAGGCTAATCGATAAAATCAATCACTGAATGGTTTTTTGCAACGGGCGCGAACATATTATTTGCATAATTTGTTGTAAATTCGCAGTCAAAATATAATTAGTCTAAATAACTCAGTACATGAGCAAGGACAATCAAATTTTAGAAGAACTTACATCTAAGGAATATGAGCACGGTTGGTCTGTCAATTATGAGACTGACGAGGCTCCTGCCGGTCTTAATGAGGGAATCATCCGCTGGATCTCTGCAAAAAAAGAAGAACCAGAGTGGTTACTTGAATGGAGACTGAAAGCTTTTAGAACTTGGCAGAATATGACCGAGCCTGAATGGGCAAATGTTCATTATCCTAAAATCGATTTGCAGGCTCTGAAATATTACTCAGCACCAAAACAATCCAAAAAGCCCAAAAACCTCAATGAGGTCGATCCTGAGTTGATTGCAATCTACGAAAGACTTGGTATTTCACTTAATGAGCAAAAGAGACTTCAGGGAATAGCTGTAGATGCAGTATTGGACTCGGTCTCTGTGGCAACGACTTTTAAAGATACGTTGGGTAAGTTGGGGATCGTTTTCTGCTCCTTTAGTGAAGCAGTGAAAGAACATCCCGAGCTGGTCAAAAAATATTTAGGTTCAGTAGTGCCGATGACTGACAATTATTATGCGGCACTCAATTCAGCGGTATTTTCAGACGGTTCATTTTGCTACATTCCAAAGGGAGTAAGATGCCCGATGGAACTATCCACCTATTTCCGAATCAATGCCGCCAATACAGGTCAATTTGAAAGAACGTTGATCGTAGCGGATGACGAATCGTATGTTTCTTATCTTGAGGGCTGTACCGCACCTCAGCGTGATGAAAATCAGCTTCACGCAGCAGTGGTTGAAATTTATGCAGGAGCGCATGCTCAGGTGAAATATTCTACCGTACAAAACTGGTTCCCTGGAGATAAGGAAGGTAAAGGTGGTATCTACAACTTTGTGACAAAACGAGGTATCTGTGCTGGAGATCATTCCAAAATATCCTGGACTCAAGTAGAGACAGGTTCCGCGGTGACCTGGAAATATCCCTCTTGTATCCTTAAGGGAGACCATTCTATCGGAGAATTCTATTCTGTAGCTGTCACCAACAACTATCAACAAGCCGATACGGGTACCAAAATGATCCACATTGGTAAAAACACCAAATCAAGGATCGTTTCTAAAGGTATTTCTGCTGGAAAATCCCAAAACTCTTATCGGGGCCAGGTACAGGTGATGAAGCGTGCAGACAATGCAAGAAACTTCTCTCAATGCGACTCCTTGTTAATGGGTGACCGATGCGGCGCACATACTTTCCCTTACATTGATATCAATAATCCTTCTGCCAAAGTCGAGCATGAAGCAACCACTTCAAAAATCGGTGAGGACCAGATTTTCTATTGCAATCAACGAGGAATCGCCACCGAAGATGCGGTAGCCTTGATTGTGAATGGCTACGCCAAGGAAGTATTGAACCAACTCCCGATGGAGTTTGCTGTTGAAGCACAAAAGCTACTTGCGCTAACTTTGGAAGGTTCTGTCGGGTAATCTGATTGGAAAAAGGGTAGAATAAAATTTGAAAAATTAGAAAAATGTTAAGCATAAAAAACCTCCACGCATCTATCGAAGGAAACGAAATCCTGAGAGGGATCAATCTTGAAGTAAAAGCAGGTGAAGTACACGCGATCATGGGACCAAACGGTTCCGGTAAGTCGACTTTAGCTTCTGTACTCGCAGGTCGTGAAGAATATGAAATAACCGAAGGAGAAGTGATTTTCCAAGGTAAAGACCTTTTGGAGCTTGCTCCAGAAGACAGGGCAAGAGAAGGTGTATTCTTGGCTTTCCAGTATCCTGTGGAAATCCCCGGAGTTTCTTCCACCAACTTTCTGAGAACCGCCCTCAACCAAATGCGAGAATACAGAGGTCAAGAGCCTTTGGACGCAGTAAAGTTTCTTTCGCTGATGAAGGAGAAAATGGCTTTGGTGGAAATCGATCAGAAATTACTCAGCCGATCACTCAACGAAGGTTTTTCGGGAGGAGAGAAAAAAAGAAACGAAATCTTCCAAATGGCCATGTTAGAGCCTGTACTTTCCATTTTGGATGAAACAGACTCCGGATTGGATATCGATGCCTTGAGAATCGTATCCAATGGGGTAAATAAATTGAAATCAGACAAAACCGCAACGATCGTGGTGACACACTATCAGCGCTTGTTGGATTACATAGTTCCTGACTACGTGCACGTATTGTACAAAGGAAGAATTGTAAAATCCGGCACCAAAGAGCTCGCTCTCGAACTCGAAGAAAAAGGCTACGACTGGATCAAAGAAGAAGTCGATTCAGCCGCCATTGTCTGATCTCAAAACCAAAACTCATGAGTACCTTGATCCAACAAGATACATTTCAAGCGCTTTTTGCAGCAACCCCTGAAAACTTTCTTTCCATTCGAACTTTAGGAAAGGAAAGCTTTCTCAATGAGGGGATTCCTGCTGTGAAAGCAGAAGAATATAAATTCACCAACATTGGTAAGAAGCTGGAGAATGCTATAAAAAGCTTCTCTCCCGCCCTTCCTTTTGAAATCACTCCAAGCCAAGTGAAATCGGCTGTATTTGAAGGTTTCGAAGGTGATGTATTGGTTTTTGCCAATGGAACTTTCCTCCCTGAGCTTTCTTCGACAATTGAAGGTGTGGAAATATCCAAACTTTCCGATAAGCCTGATACTGCCCTTGGAAGCATTGCCAAGGCCTCCAAAGATCCTTTTGCAGCGCTGAATCAAGCTTCATTTGTAGATGGAATTTTCATTTCCGTTCCAAAAAAAGCCCAGATCGAGAAACCAATCCTCCTACTTTCTTTCAATAAAGAAAATGAGGGTCAAGTGATTCAGCCGAGAGTTTGGATCGAGGCAGGCGACTTTGCTGAAGTTACTTTCCTCGATCAAAGCATCAGCATGAGCGACTCTGCCTATTTTGTCAATAAGGTAGTGGAGGTAAAAGGCGGGGTAAATTCCCAAATTAACCATTATCGGCTTCAAAACGAGGGAAAAAACGCCATCGAGGTCAGCAATATTGAAACGGACATTCAGAAAGATGCCAAATTCACCTCGGTGAATATTTCGCTTTCCGGTGATATGGTGAGAAATAACCTGAGCCTGAATCTCCTGGGAAGTAATTCGGAAGGAAACATGTTTGGGGTGTATTTACTCAATGGAAAAACCCATGTGGACAATCACACCAACGTGGATCACACCATCCCTTACGCAGAGTCCAACGAGCTTTACAAAGGAATCTTGGCTGACCAAAGTCGTGGTGTGTTTAATGGGAAGATTTTTGTCCGTCAGGATGCTCAAAAAACCAACGCCTTCCAGCAAAACAACAACATTCTCCTATCTGAAGACGCCATAGTCAACACCAAACCTCAGCTCGAGATTTGGGCAGATGATGTGAAGTGCTCCCACGGATGTACCGTAGGTCAGCTGGATGAAGAAGCACTTTTCTACCTGCAGGCAAGAGGTATAGATAAATTATCCGCGAAGGGACTTTTACTCTATGCATTTGCAGGCGAAGTGCTCGAAAAAATCGAAGAAGAAAGCTTCCGCAACCATGTCGTCAACCTGATTCAGGAGCGATTGGGAAGCAAATTCTAATCTCATGAATCTAAATATCGATCAAATCAGGGGCTTGTTTCCTGTGCTTCACCAAGAAGTACACGGCAAGCCCTTGATTTATTTTGACAATGCTGCCACGACACAAAAGCCAAAAGCCGTCCTGAAGGCACTTCAGGAATACTACGAAAAGGACAATTCCAATATCCATCGTGGTGCACATGCCTTAGCCGATCGTGCCACCCGCTACTATGAAGATACACGGGAAACTGTCCGGGAATTTATTGGAGCAAGGGAAGCAGCAGAGATCATTTTCACCAAAGGCACTACAGAGAGCATCAACTTGGTAGCGCAGACTTTTGGGAGAAAATTTATCGGAAAAGGTGACGAGATCCTCATTTCTACCATGGAGCACCACAGCAACATTGTGCCTTGGCAGATGCTCTGTGAGGAAAAAGGAGCCGTTTTAAAAGTGATACCAATCACCGAATCTGGAGAGATTATTTGGGAAGAGTTTGAAAAACTCCTTTCTCCCAATACCAAATTGGTCAGTATTGTTCATGCTTCAAATGCACTTGGTACGATCAATCCGGTCAAAAAAGTAATAAACGCAGCACATGCTGTGGGTGCAAAGGTTCTTCTGGATGGGGCGCAATCCACATCCCATCTGGACATTGATGTACTGGATTTGAACTGTGACTTTTTGGCTTTTTCCGCTCATAAACTTTATGGACCGACAGGTCTTGGGGTTTTGTATGGAAAAAGGGAAGTTTTGGAAGAAATGCCTCCCTTCTTAGGTGGAGGCGAAATGATCAAAGAGGTAACATTTGAAAAAACCACCTACAATGAGATCCCTTTCAAATTTGAAGCAGGCACTCCCAATATCGCGGATGTGATTGCTTTTAAGGCCGCCTTGGATTTCATTCAGCGCTTAAGCAAAACCAAAATCAGAGCGCATGAAGATGCACTTCTAGCCCATGCCAATGAACTGATGAGTGATATCAAAGGATTTATTCCTGTAGGAACGGCCTCCGAAAAAGTATCTGTGTTGTCCTTCAATATCAATGGAATGCATCCATTCGATGTAGGTCAAATGCTGGATGCAAAAGGCATTGCTGTCCGTACGGGACATCACTGTACGCAACCTTTGATGAAACGATTTGGAATCGAGGGAACTGTAAGAGCCTCATTTGCGGTTTACAATACCAAATCAGAAATAGAAAAGCTGGCGGAAGGTGTCGCCCAAATCGCACGATTGAAAAATAAATGAGCACAATCAAGGAAATACAGGACGAAATTATTTCAGAATTTGAAATCCTCGGGGATGACAAAGAGTCCACCATCTTCTACATCATGGAATTGGGTGGAAATCTGAAACCCTTTCCTGAGTCTGAGCGCAAAGAGGAAAATATCATCAAGGGCTGCCAGTCCAAAGTTTGGCTGATTGCAGATGAAGCCGACGGTAAAGTCCAATTCCAAGCTGATTCCAATACAGATATTACTAAAGGCTTGATTTCCTTATTGATACGAGTACTCAATGACCGAAGACCCGAAGAAATCCTCCATGCGGAACTGGATTTTATCCAAAAAATCGGAATGGGAGGAATTATCGGAAGTCAGCGATCCAATGGATTAGCCGCAATGATTAAGCAAATGAAACTTTACGCTTTGGCTTTTCAAACCAAGCAAAACGCCTGATATGGAAGCTGAAAAACCTACTGAAAGTACTACTCAAGTCGAGAATCTGAGAGACAAAGTCGTCAATGCAATCAAGCAGGTTTACGATCCTGAGATCCCTGTGGACGTGTACGAACTGGGACTGATCTATGAGATCACCGTGTACCCAGTCAATAATGTCTATGTACAAATGACTTTGACTTCACCGAATTGTCCTTCTGCAGAGTTTATCCCCTCAGAGGTTAAGGACAAAATCCAGCAAATCCAAGGTGTGAACAACGTGGAGGTGGAGGTTACTTTTGATCCTCCTTACTCACAGGATATGATGTCTGAAGCCGCCAAACTCGAATTAGGATTTCTATAACCGAAAAATAAAAAAACAAAAATATGTACCCTGAAGAACTGATTGCCCCGATGCGGGCAGAACTTACCAATCTTGGTTTCGAAGAGTTTCGTACAGCCGAAAAGGTGGCTGAGCACTTAGGCCCCAATCACAAAGGAACCACCTTTGTGGTAGTCAACTCCGTATGCGGATGTGCCGCAGGTGCGGCACGCCCAGGTGTACGATTTGCTTTGGAAAATGCCACCAAAAAACCTTCTACTCTAGCAACGGTTTTCGCAGGAAACGACCGAGATGCAGTGGCAAAAGTGAGAGAACTGGTATTACCTTATCCTCCATCCTCTCCTGCCATGGCCTTGTTTAAAGATGGTGAACTCGTACACTTTATCGAGAGACACCATATCGAAGGCCGAAATGCCAAGATGATCGGTGACCACTTAGTAGAAGTATTTGAGCACTTCTGTGATTAAAAATTAGCCCTACGGGGCTTTTTTATTACCCACACCAAGCAATCGAAAATATTCTTGGAAATTGCACTTTGTCCTCAAAAAGCAAATCATTCTGAAGAAATCAATCCTTTGCTCATTAGAAAGATTTATACTTACTCTCATGTAATTATATCACCAAAAAATGGTCGATTTTGCTAACTTCAGGCCGATTTTGAAGTTTAACCCTTAATAAAAAAATCCAAACTAACGATATATGTCTGACTCCGCCAAGTTGTCCTACAAAGGACAAGACTATGAGTTTCCGGTAATCATCGGAACTGAAAACGAACCTGCGATTGACATCGCCAAGCTAAGAAGCGCCACCGGATTGATCACTCTTGATTCGGGCTTCAAAAATACAGGTTCAACTACCAGTTCAATCACTTTTTTGGATGGTGAAGAGGGAGTTTTGAGATACAGAGGTTACAGAATCGAAGACTTGGCCGAGAAGTCAAGCTTTATCGAAGTCGCCTACCTTTTGATCTACGGAGAACTACCCACACAAGCACAATACGAGGACTTCACCAGAGAAATCACCATGCATACTTTGGTGCATGAAGACATCAAGAAAATTCTCGACGGATTCCCTTCCAACGCCCATCCGATGGGAGTACTTTCCTCCCTGATCTGCTCGCTTTCAGCTTTTTATCCTGACTCGTTGAATCCCAATGCAAGTGCTGAAGATGTCAATCTAAGTATCATCCGCTTGATCGCCAAAATGCCGACTTTTGCCGCATGGGCCTTCAAAAACAAAGTGGGACATCCGGTTAATTACCCGGACAACTCTTTGGACTATTGCTCCAATTTCCTCAAAATGATGTTTGCGCTACCCGCAGAGCGATATGAAGTCGATCCTATTGTAGCCAAAGCACTGGATGCGCTTTTGATTCTTCACGCAGATCATGAACAAAACTGCTCTACCTCTACTGTAAGGATCGTAGGTTCTTCTCAAGCATCCATTTACGCTTCTATTTCTGCAGGTATCAATGCGCTCTGGGGTCCGCTTCACGGTGGTGCCAACCAGTCCGTAATTGAAATGCTAGAGGCCATCAAAGCTGACGGCGGGGATGCCAAGAAGTATTTGGACAAGGCAAAGGACAAAAATGATCCATTCCGATTGATGGGCTTTGGACACCGAGTCTACAAAAACTTCGATCCAAGAGCTAAAATCATCAAGAAGGCAGCCGACGAAGTATTGGCCAAATTGGGCGTGAAAGATCCAGTTTTGGACATTGCCAAAGAACTGGAATATGCGGCCCTCAATGATCCCTACTTTGTAGAAAGAAAACTATATCCAAACGTGGACTTCTACTCAGGTATCATTTACAGAGCCTTGGGAATTCCTACTGATATGTTCACGGTGATGTTTGCCTTGGGAAGACTCCCAGGCTGGATAGCGCAGTGGAAAGAAATGAGAGAAAACGGAGAGCCGATCGGAAGACCACGTCAGGTGTATACCGGGGCTACCGAGAGAGATTACGTCTCGATGAACAAGCGTTAATTGAAAATCATCAATTCGATAAAAAACCAGCCTTAAACGGCTGGTTTTTTGTTTTTACTGTCTTTCTTAACCTGAATTTTTACAGATATTTGGAAACTCAAAACACACATTTCAGTTTACTATGAAACCAACTACACTTGAGGAAGCAGTAGCCCTCACTCAAAAATTTACCACAAGACCCAGCAATGAAGAGCTTTTGAGGCTATATGGGCTGTATAAGCAAGCTACCGAAGGTGACAACGAGGGAGAAAGACCCGGAGGATTTGACTTTAAAGCGGCTGCCAAATACAATGCTTGGCTAAGCCTGAAAGGAAAATCCCAAGAGGAAGCTACCCAAGCCTATCTCAACCTGGTCGAGGAGCTATCGCAAAAATATATGTAATCCCAAAAAGCCTGAGATCATTCAGGCTTTTTCATTTTTAGTCCCCTTCTGCCCAGATAACTGGCCAAAGCACTTCCCAAAATCAGCTGTTGAATATGGTACAGCATCACCGGCAGCAAAACCAATCCCAAAATAGCCGGGTTAGGAAAAATCACTTTTCCAATGACTACTCCATGAACTAGCGATTTTTTGGATCCACAAAATAGAGTCGTAATCCTATCCTCCATCGAAAACCCCAAAATTTTACTCAACCCAAACAGAATCAACATCACCAGCAAGAAAATGCCCAGCATGGTAGCGGCTATCATGACCAATGAAATAGTCTCGTAACCCGAAAAAATCTGCTGCGAAAAAGAATCAGAAAATGCCGTAAAGACGATAATCATAATTACAGATTGATCGATATATTTCAGCTTTGGCAAAATAGCCTTTAGCCTAGGAAAAAGCCACTGATGCGATAGCACACCCAAAGCCACAGGCAGGATAACTTTTAAGGTAAGCTCCCCAAGCGTGGCCCAAAAATCCACCTCTCCCTCCACTCCTCCAGCCAAAATCCCCATCCATGCAGGTGTAAAAACCACTCCAAGCAAACTCGATATACTAGCATTGAAGATCGCTGCCGGAAGATTGCCCCCAGCTATGGAAACCATCACCACCGAAGCACTCACGGTGGAGGGAAGTGTGGACAAATAGGTGACGCCTAACCTAAAATCTTCCTCTAACCATGGCATAAACTGGGATAAAACCAATACCAAAACTGGGAAAAGGACAAATGTTGCCCCTTGAATCAGAAGGTGAAGCCGCCAATTTGCCAAGCCGGCGAGAAGCTGACGTGGGTTAAGCTTGACCCCATAAAAGAAAAAAACAAATGCAATACCTACATTTATGATAGGCTTCCAGGGAATACTTGAATCGGACGAACCAACCTCCGGTATCAAAGCCGCCAAGCCGATGGCAGCAAAAAGCCCCAGCAAAAAGCTATTGATTCCAGCGTTTTGAAGAATCTGTATCAGCCTCTGACCACTCACCCCAGCAACCTCTTGAAATTGTCACAAATAATCGCCGTGGCGATCGCCACGTTGAGGGACTCCGCCTGACCAAATCCCGGAATGGTAACTTTCTTAGTTACCTTGGAAAAAAGCTCTCTGGAAATCCCCTTTGACTCATTTCCCATCAGAATGACACCTGGCTCTGGCTTGGTTAGCTGATGTAGATTTTCACCTTCCAAAAATGCCCCGTACACCGGAAGCTTCCAGCGGTCAAATACACTTTCCAGCGCTTCATAGAAAAATGCAACCCGAGTAAACGAACCCATGGAAGCTTGGAGGACTTTGGGATTGTAAAAATCCGCCGTCTGAGGAGAAAACACCATTTTTTTGATACCAAACCAGTCAGCAATCCGAATGATGGTACCCAGATTTCCAGGATCACGCACCTCATCCAAGGCGATAATCAGTTCTGTGGAGGAAGGTTCAAAGGGTACATTCTCTTTCATTACTCCTATGGCCAAGGCCGCCCCATTGGACTGATATTGACCCACTTGCTCGAGTTGATTTACTGTGACTGAGATTACCTCCCCAGAAAATACACCAAGCAAGTGGCTTTGCTTAAAAAGAAACTCTTCGGTACAAATCACGAGCTCGGTCTCAAAGTCGGATTGCAAAAGCTCCAGGACACTTTTTTCACCCTCCACAAAGAACCTCCCCGATTCATTGCGGTATTTCTTTTGATGTAAGGATTTTATAAACTTAACCGTATTTTTGCTCAACATCCCGTCTGAATCATTCGATTTGAAATCCTTCAAATATATACTTTTTATCTCGCTGCTGTGGACTAGTCTCAGCTGCTCGATCACCCGAAATCTGGATCCCGGCCAGTATGTCGTCTATGAGAATAACCTCGTAGGTGTACAAAAAGCAGATGAAGAGGAGCTCTCAGGGCTGATCGATCAAGAGCCCAACACCCGGGTACTCGGCACTTCCGTGGGGGTATTGATCTATCGATTTGGGGACCGATTCTATGATCGGGGAAAAGTCAACCAAGAACTAGAAGAAGCCCAGCAAGAGCTCAAAGAAGTCAATGATCAGCTAGACTCCATCCCGAGCTCCAGAAAACTGGAAAAAAAGGAGTACAAACTCACTTCAAAAATCCAGAGTCTGGAAAAGAAGGCGGAGTTTGGCAATGGATTGATGCGGACCGGAAATCCCGTGGTGATCCTGGATTCTGCCTTGACACAAAAGACAGCCTCCAACCTGAAAGGCTACTTGATCAATCATGGATTTTTTGACGCGGAGGTGGATTTTGAAGTAGTGACCAAAAAGCAAAAAGCCACGGTCAATTACCTGATCGAAGAGAAAGCGCCTTACCTGCTCGACTCTGTCTATACCCGGAGTGATAATGCGAAAATCCGAACGATACTCGATGAGGAAGCGAAAAGAACCTTTCTGAAAAAGGGAGAAATATACAATCAGGACAACATCATCGCCGAGCGCAACCGAATAGAAGACCTTTTGAAAAACAATGGGTTTTACATGTTTTCCAAGTCTTACATTACCTATTTCGCCTATCAGGATACTGCAGCCAAAACCATCAAGCTGGAGCAGGTGATTCAAAAACCCACTTTTGCTGAAAAGCACGAAGTGTACACCATCGATTCGATTCAGTTTAGAATCAATCCACCAAGTGAGGAATTTGCGGACCGACAAGCCCAATCAAATTATGGAGGAATCAATTTCTCATTTTATCGGGATCGCTATTCGCCCAAAATCCTCGCTTCACGTATTCAGTTGCAGAAGGGCAGTCCCTACAGCCGAAATCAGGCCATTGAGACCCAGCGGTTGCTTAGCAATTTGGATCTTTTCCGGTTTGTGAACATCAGTTTTGATACTGCGGGCACTTCCCTGAAAGCCAATATTTTCACTCAACCCAATCAAAAGTATCAACTGACCAATCAGCTCGGATTGACTGTGACTGAGCAGCTTCCTGGTCCGTTTTTCAGTACGGCGGTTCGAAATCGGAATTTTTTTAGAGCTGGAGAAATCCTCGAATTCAATTTCCGGGCTGGACTCGAAGGAGTCGCCTCCGCCACAGGTCAAGGAGTCTATCAAAGTAATGAGTTGAATACCTCCATGTCCGTGATTTTCCCGAGGTTTCTGATTCCTTTTGCTACCACTTCGATCCAAAAATTCGGAAGATTCAACCCCAATACCCGAGTCCAATTTGGATATAACTTCACCAACAGGCCGGAGTACACCCGAAATGCGGTCACTGGACTCCTATCCTACAGCTGGGCCACCAGAAACCAAAAACAAGCATTCACCATCAACGCCGCTGATCTGAATTACATCCGGACTCCGCGTATTCAGGAGGAGTTTGTCCAGATCCTTACAGACTTGCAGCAACAAGGCAACAACCTGATTTGGTCCTTTTTGCCTTCGTTTATTTCCAGCTTTTCGGCCCAAACGGTCATTAATTTCAATAAATACGGGGATTTCAATTCCAGAAGAGCTTCTTTGCTCCGTGTTTTTGGAGAAAGTGGTGGCACGACCCTGAACTTTTTCGAAGTAAAAAGCAACAGCGAACCCAACATCGAATACGCCAACTTTCAATGGCTTAAAGGCCAGATTGATTTTCGCAGATACTATCCTGTCAACGAAAAACAAACATTCGCTTACCGATTGAATTTCGGGATGGCTAGGCCTTATGGTGTCAGTGAGGGGGTTTTGCCCTACGAAAAATACTTCTTTGCCGGAGGCGGTACCAGTATCCGTGCTTGGCAAGCCCGACGACTGGGGCCGGGAAGTTTCAATCCGTTTCAAGGAAGGAGAACTGAATATACATTTACCACCGAGCAGCCAGCCGAGATGATCCTGGAGAGTATGTTGGAATACCGCCGCAAGCTCATCGGATATTTTGACATGGCGCTTTTCATCGATGTGGGCAACTCCTGGATGATCGGACTGGACCCATCACGGCCGGGAGCAGACTTCCGATATGACCGGTTTTACAAAGAACTAGCCGTAGGGTCGGGTATTGGATTGCGAATGGACTTTGATTTCCTGGTGATCCGTCTTGACCTGGCGACCAAAGCCATCGACCCGTCCAATCCGGAGGGAGAGCGATGGGTACTGGACAACATCACGTTTAGGAGACCATTTGGGGTAAAAGGACAGACCGTATTTAACTTTGGGATTGGATATCCCTTCTGACAGGCATTACTTATGAGTAGAAAGACAAAGGAAGAAATTGCAAAGATCTATCAGGAAATGCAGGAGTATATCTGCAAAAACCTGGAGCTCGCAGATGGTCAGGGCAGATTCAGGGAGGATGCTTGGAATCGACCGGAAGGTGGTGGCGGTAGAACGCGGATTTTTGAAAATGGAGCTATTATTCAAAAAGGCGGAGTGGCCTATTCGGCGGTACACGGTCCCACACCTGATAAAATCCTGAATAAACTCGGACTGGATAAAGCCGATTTCTTTGCTACGGGAGTATCGATAGTACTTCATCCCCACAGTCCTATGGTACCGATCATACACATGAATATCCGGTATTTTGAAATGGAGGATGGCACCAATTGGTTTGGGGGCGGCATTGACCTCACTCCTCATTACATCGATGAGTCAGATGCTCGTTATTTTCACCGGCGAGTCAAATCCACCTGTGATCAATTTGACCTGGGCTATTACCCAAAGTTCAAAAACTGGGCAGACGACTATTTTTTTATCAAACATCGCCAAGAAACCCGCGGAATCGGCGGCATTTTCTATGACCGATTGTCGAGTCCTGATGAGGCAGAATTTCAAAACATATTGGATTTCAGTTTGGCCATTGGGAGGCTTTTCCCTGACGTCTATGGCTATTTCATGGAAAAAAACTCCAAGATCGAGTATGGAGCCCAAGAGAAAGCCTGGCAAAATCTCCGGCGGGGACGCTATGTAGAATTTAACTTAGTCTGGGATGCGGGGACCAAATTTGGGCTGGATACCAATGGCCGCACAGAAAGCATCCTGATGAGCATGCCTCCTGTGGCAGAATGGACCTATATGTATGAGCCACAAGTAGGCAGCAGAGAGCAACAGACACTTGATTTGCTGCGCAAAGGAATCGATTGGGTAAACTTTGGACAATGATCGAGACTTTAAAAAGATGGGATGAGGACCTCTTCCTCTGGCTAAATTCCTACCATGTGGACTGGTTGGACCCGGTCATATTCCAGCTGACCAAGACCATCACATGGCTTCCGCTTTTTTTATTCCTCATTTACAAAATCTACAAGATCGACCCTAAAAATAGCTGGTGGGTTTTTGGAGGAATTTTTCTTACCATCCTATTTACAGATCAGCTTACCTCAGGCTGGATGAAGCCTTTTTTTGAGCGATTACGACCTTGCCATGATCCACGCTGGGAAGGCTTGATTCATAATTATGGACGCTGTGGCGGACTCTATGGATTTGTGTCCTCCCATGCTGCAAATACTTTTGGCCTCACGGTTTTTCTCAACCGAAAGTTGAAAGGAAAAATGAAAGGCTTGGGCTGGCTCTACGTCTATGCCATAGTGGTGAGCTATACCCGGATATATTTGGGGGTACACTATCCGTGGGACATTATAGTGGGAGCGGTGATCGGTTCGATTATAGCCTGGTTGGTCTGGTTTTTTATTGTTTTTGTAAAAAGAGAGTTGATCAAACAAGTCCTAAAGTGAAGAAAAGAGTCTTTTTCAAAACTTAAAGTCAAACTATTCATTCTCCAAATTTACTTTCTTACCTT